>Ga0307928_10000420_pt1 | contig 32111 bp, 49 predicted proteins | sample AceLakmetagen232_FD_201815 | JGI IMG/M metagenome (GOLD analysis project Ga0307928, IMG submission 201815) | Saline water microbial communities from Ace Lake, Antarctica - #232 | ecosystem: Environmental > Aquatic > Non-marine Saline and Alkaline > Saline | place: Antarctica: Ace Lake... | reverse complement strand
CATATAGTTGATTTTATTAAAATATATAAAATAGATAATAAAATAAAAAAAGAATATGAATACATATTTGGTAGTGAGGAATTAGGATTAATATGAAATATTTAGAAAGTACAAAAAATATAATTTATTATGAAAAACTGGAAAAGATTTAATGAAAATGAAGATGATGATTTTTATAAGGATATGTCTGATTTAGGATTGATTGGCAAAAGAGTTGTGATTTTGTGTACTGATGACTGGGAAGCATTATACATAGATGATAAATGTGAAATACAAGGACATTCAATAGATGATAATGATACATTATATTTATTAAGAATGGCAGAAAAATATAATTTCACATATAGAGATGCTGTTGTTACATGGGTTAAAAAAAAGGATGAAGATGATGTATATAATTCTGGTAGATTTCCAGATAAATTTAGTGATCTTAAAGATGATTACACAAAAGAAACAAGTTAATGAAACATTTAATATTATATGAAAATTTAGAAAGTTTTGACACTGATGAAATATCAATGGATATATTATTAGATATTGATGATGATATCGCCATGAGACAAAAGATAGATTCTTTAGAATATGATTTGATAAAGAGATACAATGCTCGTCCTTATGAAATATTCAGAAGAGTATTGGTTCCACACAAAATAATAAGAAGGATATTGAATGATCTTAGTGTGAATATTTCCCCCAATATAGATAGAAATTCTATAGTAAAAGTAAGAAAATACATATATAAAAAATTAAATATTGAATCTAAGATAAAAAAGAAAATATTAGATATTTTAGATTATGATAAATATATAGCGGATAGAGTTTTTTGGCACAATGTTCCATTCATAAAAGATGAATATGAGTGGGTTGACGATAGTGAAGAATTAGGACTATTAGATTAAAAAAGAAGAATAAATTATGAGAATAAGAAGAATTGGTGAATCAAAATTAAATATTGTTAATTACAAAGATATGAACAATTGGGATCCAAAACAATATTATAAACAATCAAAAACTGGAACTAAGACGATAGATGAAGAATTAGGCAAGAAAGTAGAGATATTGTTAGAAAAATATGATATTATTGCACAAATATCTGCTAATAAATATACAGAGAATTTTATTAACAAACGGGATATGTGTTTTTTTGATGAAAAAAATCTAAATGAATATAGAGTTTCATTTGGTTCATTGATTAGTTTTGATGATTGGTGTGGCAATGATGGTCATGAGATTGATGATATGAGCGAAGAAGAAATAGATGATTTAGAAGAAGAATATGGCAATGACGAAAAAGGCAAAATAAATGATTATGGTAATAATATTGAATTCTCAGTATTTCTTCCAGAAGATATAGATAATGAATTATATTCTGCTCTTTTTGATGCTTCTATATATCTTAAATATCTTAATAATAGTGCTGTTGATGTCATAAAAGGACATTTAGAATATTATACTATGTTAACAGATAAAATTGATGAATTAAAATTAGCATTAGATATTAAAGGAATAAATATTACAAATAAAAATATTGATATCTTGCCTGGAATTTCATATAGACTTTATAAAGATTCTAACTTTTTCGGTAATTTATATAATGAATTAGGTGATAATATGATAGAATTATTCAGAGAATGGTTATCATTAATGAATGAAAAAGCTAATTTTTAATTATGTTAAAGAAATTTGAAACATTTACATTTGGTGATTTAGATGATTATGTAAAAAATGATCTTGAGGATGATCTAAGTTATTATCAAGGAGAATACGAATTTTCTGAAGATTTAGAAGAAGATATGAAAGAGATAGCTGAAAATGCTATTGACTATTTCAATACCAAACTACCAATATTTAAAAATATACATGTACAATTTGTGGAGAAATTACATTCAGATACATTAGGTATGTATATTCATGAAAGTGTATTAAAAACTCCTGTTATATTAATTTCAAGAAAAGCAATGAAAGAATGTGAAGAAGATTATGGTTTAGATTTAGTAATAAGAACAACTATCTTTCATGAATTAGGTCATGCTATAGCTGATTTAGATAACCAATTTGTTTGGATTGAAAACGAAAATATATTAAATTTTGATGATGAAGAAGTATTTGCTGAAGATTTTGCTTTCAATATAGATATGTTTGGTGAGATACCAGAAGATGTTGAGAAACTTATGGATTATTATAAAAATCATAAAACATTAGGTGTTGAATAATTATAACTATTTTATATTATTAGAAAGTAAAAGGACTGAAAATCTAAAAACTAGATATAAAAATTTAGTTCCACAAGATATCATTGAATATTTTGATGAGAATGATCCAACACCAAATAAATCATATTTACAATGGCTACTTTCAAGATACTCTTCATTAAATAAGAAAGAGAAAGAAATCTATAATCACAAAACAATGATTAGAATGGTTACTAAATATAATAATGTTAAACATAAATTAGATAGTAAACAAATAGATAAAATAAAGACTATTAAAGAATTATCAAATATTCTTAATGAAGATGTTGATTATACTAAAATTGATGATCTTGTTAAAAATGATGAAGCTAAATTATTATTAAATGATAGTGAATGGTTAATTTATATACCTTATACTGAAAATGCTTCTTGTGAGTATGGTGATATTAGTTGGTGTACTGTTTATAGAACTGAAGTAGATTTTAGTAAACATTTTGGTAAAGAAGGTTCTTTAGTTTATTTTATAAATAAATTAAATAGAAAGAAGAATTTAGCCTTTGAAGTTATTGATAATGAGTATAGTTATGTTTGGAATGAAAGTGATCATAAAATATTTGATAAGCCAGAAAAATTAACAGATATAAAAGATTTATTAGTTCTTGATGGATTTTGGGAAGAAGATGATTTAAAAGAATATGATGATATTATTATAGATATTCCGGAACCAACGATGTCAAATGATAAATATTTAGAATCAATTAAAAAAGCAATATCAGAGATGTCATTAGTAAATATAAGTGGTAGATATGGTACACAATACATATTATCTAATTTAGATGAAATTGGGTTGAAAGAAAAATTAATATTTGATTTAGATGAAGATGTATTGAAATTAGAAGAACCAACAACAGAGAATATGTTAAATTTATTATTTGATACTGATGTTGATAATCAAATAAATAAAAAGGTTGCAGAATACATTGAGTCATTTGTTGATAAAGAAAAACTATCAACTGATATTCTACAAAATATGGAAGTAGAAGAAATAGATTCTTATAGAATTGAAAATTAAAAATTAATATATAATAAAAAACAAAATGAAAATAAAATGAAAATAGTTAAAAAATATGATGATTTTCTTAATGAAAAAAATCAACAATTAAATGAGATGGCTGAAACCAATTATAATATGATGATTGATTATACTTCTCTAACAGGTACAGAAACTGATGAAGAAATCACAGAATTGTGTGAAAAAGCTAAACAATATAATGTTGCATCTGTGTGTATTTTTCCAAAAAATATTGCAACTGCAGCTAAATGTTTAGAAGGATCAGATGTTAAAGTTTGTACTGTTATATCTTTCCCAGGTGGAGCTGATAGCACAGAAGAAAAAGTAGCAGAAACAAAGAAAGCAATTGATGATGGTGCTGATGAATGTGATATGGTACTTGATTATAAATATTTAAAAGAAAAATCAGATGATATGGATGGACAAGTATTTGGTAAATTAGTAGATGATGTACAAGCATTAGTTGATGTATGTCATAATGAAACAAATAAATTGGGTGAAGTATTAATATTGAAAGTTATTGTAGAATCTGGGTTATTAAATGATGAAGAAACAGCAATAGCAACAGAAGTATGTATTGATGCTGGTGCAGATTATATTAAAACTTCAACTGGTAAAGTTGGTGTTGGTGCTGAGATGAATAAAGCACAGATTATGAAAGATGTAATTGATGAAAACAGTTCTAATATGAAAATAAAAGCATCAGGTGGAATCAGAAACATGAATGATGTTAGAAAATTTGCAACTATTGTTGATAGATTAGGCATGGGTTATGCATCTGTTGATGATATAAATGGAATTGAATCAGAAGGAGATAGATATTAATTAAAAATAATTTAAAAATAAAAAAGTGATAAGAAATCTTATCACTTTTTTTGTTTTATTCAACTGATTTAGTATCTAATACAATAAGAGTATCTTTCACTACAACAAGTGTAGTATCTTCTACTATTAAAATTGCAGGATCTAATTCTTCTACAGTAACAATTGAATCTTGTGTTAAGTCGATTTCATCTGCAGGTATAGTATTACAACTAATCATTATACAAGCAAAAAAAGCTAAACTAAATAAAAATGTTTTCATATTTTAAATTATTTTTTCAGATGATATATATAAAATTATTATGACCAGAAATCATCTTTATTATTTAATAACAGTATCAAATATATCTTTTTTTCTTTTCAGATATATTTTAGAATTATCATAAAAATATCTAAATATTTCTACTAAATATTTATTATCAAATACACACAATAGGTATATTTTGCCTTGTTTGTGTATATAAGTCTTTATATTTAATCAAAATACTATGTTTTTGGTTTAAAATTCATTATTAATAATTCATAACCTTTCTTATCAATTTTATCATCTTTAACAATAGATGTTGTTGCTTTAGTAAATGATTTTTCTCTCCAGTGATATTTATCTTTTGGGTAGAAGTCAGATAAATCATCGAAATCATAATAAGATAATATAAACTTGCCTTGAATTTTACTCAAAACATCTGCCAATCTTTTATGTCCAGAATCACCAAAATATTCATCACCTCTAAAATAATTCTTCTCTTTGTTTTTATATGGTGGATCCACATAAAACATTGTTTTCGGAGAATCATGTTTTTTAATATGCTCCTCAAAATCAACTGCTTCAAATTCTACTTTACTTAGTTTTTCTGTTATACTTTTATCTTTCAATTTTCTAAGAAGTATTTGTGATTTTGGTTCAGGTAATTTTTTACCTTCTTTATATGACGATGCTGAATATGAATAACCTGCTTTCTTGCCTGGTATTCCAGAAAAAGCATGTCTTAATAAAAATGCATATTTTATAGCCATATTGAAATCAGGCATATCAAATTTAATTTCTTGTCCTTCTGTATCATCATATAATTCTTTTCTAATATCATAGAAAGTTGTCCTGAATCTTTGATAATTTACATCATAACAATCTTTATCATTTTTAAAATTTCTATCAAAATGAAAAAATCCACCCTTTTCATATTCTTTTTCTATTAATGGTAAAAATTCTGGTAATGTAGTACAATACATTAAATTAGTTATATAAATGTTCATGTCATTGTATACTACTTTATCTACAAATGACCAATCTTCATTCATATATGTCCAAAATGCACCAGAGAAAACCTCTGTGAATGTTTTAGTATTGTTTAAAATGTCTTGAGGTATTTGTGAATAGATATATCCACTGATCTTATTTTTGCCGCCAAAATAACTGAAATATGCCATGTTATTATTTTTATTTTCTTATAGTTATATAAAACAAAAAAGTCTATCAAAATTATTTGATAGACTTTATTTTATAGATTAATTATTAAGCTATTGTGTTTTCCATTGATACTGATTTGATACATGATTCTAATTTACTTCTAGATATTGTACCACTCAATATAACTGGATTATAAGACTTTGATACTATAATTATTAATGGAATACTTGTGATATTCAATAATTCTGTTAATTCATATTCTTCTTCTACATTTACTTTATAAAAGTTGACATTGTTATAATTTTTAGATATATCTTTTAACATTATGTCCAAACTTTTACAGGGAGCACACCAATCAGCATAGAAATCAATGACACAAGGTTTATCACCTTTGTATGTCCAATCGTTTTCTCCTACTTTCTTAAAACCTTTACTAAAAAATTGTTGTGTTGTAATCTTATCCATAAAAAATTCCTTTATTTTTATATATTTAATATGGAGACTAAAATAGAAGAATTTGAGAGATTTTTTTTAAACATGAGCACACCAAATACCTTACCATTCCTATTATACAGAGTAATAGACTGATGCAAAAATATTAGTTTTTAAAGAATAAATGTTAGTTTTTAAAGAATAAATATTATTATTTTTTTCTTGTATATTGGGTCATTGTGTCATAATGAAACAGACTATCTCCAACTTTCATTCTCACTACCATTGAAGTGAAACCACCAGGTAACATAAGATCATAAACTTGGCTTTCTGTTAATGTTTTTTTATTAGAATTGTTTTCCAATTCATATGTCTTTTCGTTACTATCATTGTTATTTAATTTCATGATGTTTCTTGTTGTTTTTTAGCCTTACCTTTTGGGTTGGTTCTTTTTTTATCAGAAGATTTTTCTTGTTTAGTTGATACAGATGGTTGTTTTCTGACTTTTTCTTTCCATTCACTTTTTGGAATATACCTCCATCCTATTTTGACTAAATCATAAGATTCTTTATTAGAAACTCTTTTGATCTCTTCATTCAATTTCATTGTTTTCATAATTGTCCAAGATTTTATTTTTTATATTATAAATATCCATTAAAGTTTTTATATATAAATAAAAATAACGAATTATATGTCTGTAATAAAGAAATTTAACAAATTTATAAATGAAAGTTTATCACAAATCGAAATTGATGAGAAAATGAATATTCTTAGAAATAAGTATAGTGATAGTGATGTAGCAGAAATGATTGATGAACAAATACCTGAGTATCTTGGTGTTGATTGGCAAGATGAATATGATAATCAATATGAAGCATATTGTGAAACAGGCAGAGGTGAAGCAGAATCAGATGTCATAAATACATTAATGAAAGAAGTTGGTGTTGATTATGATGAAGAACTTAGACAATCAATAGTCGATGAATATGATATTAATGAACCAATTTAGAATAAGCCACCAATCTTAATATGACTGGCGACTTATAAAATATTTATGCTGCAATCTTTTCATTTTCAACCAATTTAGAATAAAATTCTTTGAATGTCTTAAAATGTTTAATTGATCTTTTATTTTCATAACCAGGAAACAATTCATTTTTTAATACACATTTTGCATTATTACCATACCATGTAATATACATATCTATATCAATTGTATTTATACTATAATTCATGATATTATCTTTATCCATTTTTAATATTCTAACAGTATTACCAGTAGTATATATTTTATATAATGATGTATCATCAGCAAATAAATGTTTGCTTGTGTTTTCTAAATAATTTGTGATTTTTGTTTTCATAACTTTTCGTTTTATTTTTTTAATTTTAATAATTTGTTTTGTCTTAATTTTTTAATTTCTAACGAAAGTTAAGTTGGTCCTCTAATTTTATTAATCTATGTCATGATTTTTATTGTTTTTTATTTAACATTAATTTTAATTTACTTGTTAATTTTCTGGTTAATTCACCAGGTTCAACCGCAATTGCAGTTAATTGATTGTCTATATCTGGTTCTCTAAATTCTGAAACTATTAAATTTCTTTGTTTGAATTTGTATGTTATCTTATCTAATTCCATTTCATTCTTAACAACCAAAAATACTAAATAATTACTATTCTCATACCAATCTTTTGCAATCTCTGGGTGTTCGTGTTGGAATTGTATTGCTGCATGACTTCCTTGCACACCTTGATAACCAGGACTAATATCTTCTCTGGTTATTACTACTAACTTTTTAATCTAATTCATTTTTTGATCCTCTCTTTAATATTCTAATTAATTTATTTTCTCTATCTTTATATAACCATTTGCCTTTTATTTTATTAAAATCTTTATTACATAATACTGCTTCTATCTCACCTTGACACATTTTTGTTTTTATGTCTGTTATTTTATTATGGTAATTCATATCAATATAATTATTGCCACGGATATTGTTCCATTTCATCTTCTCTAAAACTTTTTCTGACCATTCTTTAATTGATTTTATATGACTATCTTTTACAATTTTTGATTCTTCTTTTATTTTTCCCCAAAATTTATTTTCTTTGTCTTTATTAACATAATCATCATATTCTACTCTAACATGTTTCTTTATCTCTTTCATATCACCATCATACAAATCTATTATATCATTAATATCTATTGTATCTATATCAATTTTTGATCCTTTGATACTTTCAACAAAGACATCACCATCCATATAAGCATATGAACCATCATAATATCCTTCTTTTATTGATACTGATGTGACTGCTCCGCCATCAATTCTAACATGTGATTCCCCTGAAGGATCTTCTATTTGTAATAATTTTATTAATTCTTTTGTTTTCATCTTATTTCAATATCCTCTTTAATTTTTCTGTTCTTAATTCATTTGTTGTGAATAATTCTTCTGGTGTTAATTCATAATACTCATAATCACCAGGACAACAACCACAATTAGAATCTATATAACATGTTATTTTAATAGTATTATCTTCAAATTCTATGCTATCAATACAACCTTCATGTTTTTTATCTTCTATTATTTTAGTTGCCTTTTCATAGAAGTAATTATATTCTTTTATAAATTTTTCATATCTTTTCATTTCAATATCCTTTCTAATTTTTTTTCTCTGTGTAAAATATTTTGTATTTCATCTAACAAAGTATCTGCTCTATAAGGTATGTTCAAATCTTCATCATATATATGATAATAATTATCATAAGACATACCATATTCATTACGAGTACTATAATCTCCCAAATCTTCTAATAGTTTTTCTAATTGTTCCATTGTCTCTTTTCTCATTTTAATAACCTTTCTAATTTTAATTCTCTGGTTTTTCTTTGTATCTCCATATCAATCTTTTTGTGTGAATATGCTTTATCATAATAACGGAATTGCCCACTTTCACCGAGTCGTTTCAATTGATATAAACTAGCATTACCTAAGTTGTTTACCATACCATCATCTAACCTCTTTTGTAATAACTTCTCATCTACATATTTAGGATATTTTTCTGTTACTTCAATAATATCTTTCATTTCTTTCATTGATTTTTCTAATTTTTCTAATAATTCTTTCATATTTTTCTGATTTAAACACAAAAATGCCTATAAAGATCGCAACATATTGCAACCATTATAGGCATTCTTATTAAATTTATATTTTTGTTAATCTATGTCATTGTAATATCTTATATACCAATAAATTAAAAAAGATTAATTTTTCTTTTATATCTTTATCTTTTCATCATCAGGACCTAATGTAAAATTAGGATCAATTTCTAATATTGTTTCTGCAAATATTTGCATTAATTTGTCATGTGATATTTTTGTCATTGCTTGATAAATGTCTCTATCTCCTGTCTCATTTTCTAATTTATCTTCAAATATTTCATCAGTTGAATCTTTTAATATAAAAGGACCATCTAAAACAATATCTTCGCCATTTTTTCTCATCCAAACACCGAATTGAGAAATTAGATCATTTATTTTAGTATTCTGTGATGAACTAAATTGTTTCATATTTTTTATTATATTACTATCTTTGTTAGTTTTAGTACTTGATAAAGTTGATAAATATTTTTTCATTTTTTTAGTTGCATCAATATCAAATATTGTATTTCCTTCATAATCTTTATCATTTATATTTGCCCCTGCTTTAATTAATTCCTTAACTATATCTACATGTCCTTCTTCTACTGCTGACAATAATGGTGTTTTTCGCCATTTATCCTGTATATCTATTCTAGCACCTGCTTTAATTAATTCCTTAACTATATCTAATTTAGATGCAACGTGTAGTGCAGTATAACCTTGATAATCTTTATCATTTAAGGTTGCTCCTACTTTAATCAATTCTTTAACTATATCTAGATTTCCAACATCTGATGAAATAATTAAAGGGGTTCTCTTGCCGTGATCCTTAACATTAATATCAGCACCTCTTTTAATTAATTCTTTAACAACATTTGTATATCCATGTGTACAAGACAATGATATCGCTGAATATAAATGATAGGCATCTTCTTTCGCATCTATGTTATTTGTTTTCTCTAATATATCTAAAATTTCTTTTTCGGGCTTCTCATCATATATTGCAGTTATTAACGGAGTACAACCTATTGCATCTGATTCATCATATAAAATATTAGCAGACCTATCAGATATATCAGACCTAAATTTATTTAGATTGTTTTTAGCTAAATTTTCAAATGTGGTTTTCATAAAATTAACAAGATTATTATGTTTTGTTCTTATTTGTTCTTTTTCTTTTTCATCTAAATTTTTAATATTATCTTGAAAAATTTTAAATTTAGTCTTGAATGTTTTGAATTCTTTATTTTTACTTGACAGTTTTTTATTTTTTTCAAGATCATTGAATTCTTTTTCAAGAATATCCAACTCTTTTGAAAAAAAATTAGAATTATAATTGAATTCTTCAAATTTTTTCATAATTGTTTTTTTTGTTTTTGTTTTTATTATATATTAAATTTTATTTTTGTTTTTACTTTGATTTTAAAAGACGTATAATTGTCCAGTCTTTACCTTCATATATAGTAGATAAAAAATCTGTTGAAGTATCTTCTGGATGTATTATTAATGTTTTCATTTTACAAATATACAACATTTTTTAAAATAAAAAAGAGTAAACCTAAATTAGTTTACTCTAGTTTACAATCTTGAGCACAGTGTCAGATTCAAACTGACGGTGAGCATTCGCATTCGGGTTTGCAATCCGACCCCTTCGATCTCTCGGGCAACTGTGCATATAAAGGGTAAAATAAATTACCCTAATTTTGTTCTAACAATTATACTTGCTGATTTACCATCATATTTACCAATATAACCAGTAGATAATATTTTCATGACTTTTCCCATATCTTTCATACCACTATATGAATTTATTTCTATGATGTCACTAATTATAGTTTCTAATTTGTCATTAGTCAATTGTATAGGTAAATAATCCTTCAGTATTTCATTTTCGATATAAGCTTCTTCTGATCCAATTTCTAAATTAGCATCAATCAATTTCTTAATTGTTTTAAGAACTATTTCATCAGATACTATTTTGTCAATTCTATTCAATTCACCAATAACTGTGCCTAATAATACTTTAACTTCTTTTATGCCTTTTTTCATAGCAACCATTCTATCTGCTGTTATTCTTTCTTGTAATGTTTTCATATTTTTTGTTTTTTTATCTATTCATACCTGAACAATACCATTTAAAGTTTTCACTTTCTCCGGAATCTCTCATTATATAATCATATACTTGACCTAATGTATCACCATCATCATCACCATAACATGTATGATTTTCACCAGGACCAAAAACTTCTTCTCTACTTATAGCATTATCTAACATTTGTAAATGTGTATAACCATAATCATAACAATCATTAAAATCTTTTACTAAATATGCATTTTCTTTAACAAAATCAACTAATGTTAAATTTTTATCTGTTTTATTCATTATTACAAATGAACTTGAACTTGAATTACTTACAAAACCATTTCTAATTTTCATATCTTTTCTGTATTTTTTAAATGTTATCTTCTCTTCTTTATTTCTTTGAATCACCTCTCTAAAATCTAAGTAATGTTTTTCCCATACCAGACATTTTATCAACTCTACTACAAGTTCTCTCTGGATGATGCGAAGTATTTGTTTTATTTTCCATTCTATTTATATACAAATTTTTTCTTTTTGTTGTTGCGATAACTGGATTTGAACCAGTGCGTCTCTTTAAAGAGAATACGGATATGAGCCGTATGCAATCGACCACTCTGCCATATCGCAATATAAAAACCGGTGATTGTCTGTATGTAGGATCTCTGTCCTCAAATTTCTATACACATGCTATATAGAAAAACATACATCACCGTTTGCGGTCTATATATACCCCCCAATAGACCATAATTGTTATTTATCGTTCTTCCATTTTTCTAATTTCTTTTTCCATTTTCTAATACAATTATCACTCACTCCATATTTTTTACCTGTTCCTTTATAACCATATTCCTTAATTTCATTTATTAATTGTTTATATGGTGGTTTTTCTTTTCTTTGTGATTTATGAGAACAAGTCATACACATCCTACTATTATTGCTTATTTTTTTACCACACTCACAAAACTTTTCATTTTTGTATATACCAGTTTTTAATACTCCATTATAATTATATCTATTTTTGATTATTTTATTGATATCATTAAATACTATATCTATTTCTTCATTTATCTTTTTTGCTGTTATTCTATAAACAATCCACCCATCATTAATTAATTTTTTATCTTTAATTTCATCCGATTTTTTACGTTCATCTTCCAAATGTTGTGAGCCATCAATTTCAATTGCAATTTTTTCATTAATAAATGCAAAATCTATAAAAAATGGATAAAATGATTTTTCACATACAATCTGATATTTTTTGTCCCATTTTAATTCCTTTATCTTTTCTAAAAAGCATTTTTCTGGATATGACATATTTTTATTTCGCCAAGCTGTTTTATCTGGATTTTCTTTCATATATTTCAATCTAGAAATTCTCATTTTATTTTTCGATTCATCACTATGTTTATACTTCTCAGGATACAATTTGTGTGATAATTTTGCAGACTCACTCATATTTCTTTTTTTGTCACCCAATATATCAATAATCTTTTGTTTACCAATATGATAATATATTGAAATATTTTTTATTGATTTTCCACCAATATACATATCAATTATATTTTCTTTATTTGTTTGTACAATTTTACATGACTTTTCATGTTTTAATATATTTCTATCATTTATTTCTTTATTACAATATTTACATCTCATATTATTATATATAAATAACCTGATGTCCTAACAAACATATTTCAAAGAACTTTTAGCCGTCCCCGTGGGATTCGGACCCCTCTAATTCCGTGACAGGGAATCGTGCTACCATTACACTACGAAGACGATTGTACTGCGTATGGGATTCGAACCCATGACCTTTACATTGAAAGTGTAACGACTTGCGGCTTTCGCCTACCACTCGTCCAACGCAGCATTTATAAAAACTTAACCTATTTTTATATAGAAGTCATCTTGCTTCTAAGGTACTTTGTTTCTATTCGTTCAAAGTATAATAATCTTTTTGTGGGCACTGAGAGATTCGAACTCCCCTACTGTAAGTCCAGTACGACAATTTTTGTCAGGGCGGGTTTACAATCCGCTGCCGTTAAGTACCCATTTTCTACAATTAACATATCTCAAAGAACTTGCTCTGGTGGTAGGATTCGAACCTACGGTGGAAGTAAACTTCACCAGGTTAACAGCCTGGACCGTTCGACCAACTACGGCAACACCAGAATATGTGTTTGTGGGAGTAGATGGACTCGAACCATCGAACTCTAAGAGAGCAGATTTACAGTCTGTCGCAATTGCCACTATGCGATACTCCCATTTTCAAAGACTTTTTAAAACAAAAAAAGCCAGTCATTTCTGACTGGCTTTTCGTATTAGTATAGTATTATAACACTATCACTCGAAAGCCAGTCGTTTTCTATAATCATTTTCCTCATTGCAATATGTCATATACATGTTTTTCATCTTTTTATTTGTTATTTGTTTGTTTTATATATTATTAAATTTTAGTCTCTTTTTTCTATTTTTAATTTATAATACAAATATACTATAAAGTTTTATAAATAAAAAATTATTTTCAAAAAATCTTTGAAAAAAGAATAGAAATATCTATTCTTTATCAAAGTCTGGTTTTCATCTGATTTCCTCAGTCTAAGTGACTCTTTTTTATTTTATGATAAATCACAAAACATGGTATGTTATCTCAACTTTCAACAATAAACCATATTGTTGTCAAATACCATTGAATAGTTGGAATGGGATTTCTCTGTGCCCATATTACAAGAGCGACTTTGCTCTGAACCACAATCACGGCTAACTTAATAACTACTATCCTAGTATCCCTGGACATTTCGTGTCTATTCTTGTAGCGGGACTAGGACTCGAACCTAGGACCTTTGGGTTATGAGCCCAACGAGCTGCCACTGCTCCACCCCGCAATTTAACTCTTTATGGTAGAGTAAACCATATTTCTTATATATTAAATGTTCTTATTTGTTTATTAAAAAAAAATCTTTGTCAAACACTACCATGTCAAGGTAATTGGATTTTGATTGATTACACTTATGATGTAGTAATCTACATATCAGATTCGTTAACTGACTCTAATTTGACTTATTTGTTAATGTGATGATTAATTACTCACTTCTCACCGTGACGTTAAATCAATGAACCCGTTATCCCAGTCCACATTTTCAAAGAATTTTATTTTTTTTTTTATGCTTCTTTACCACAAACAGTACATTTCTTTTTACCTTTAGATTTATCATTTGTGTCACCATTTGTATGAACTCTGCGTCCTTTACCATACATTTTGTCTTGTTCTTCGTGTTTACATGTACATTTTTTAACCATCTTTTTTATTTTTTTAAGGATTAATAATTTCTTAATTTGATTTTACAAATATATGTCATTGTTTTTAATAAAAAAAATTATAATGATAAAATTTTATCTTCTATTTTTCTAGCATTTGAATCATATATTGCAAGTTCTCTATCTGTTAAATCATCATTGTTTTTAATTCTAATAGATATGATTTCTATAATATCATCACATACAATGTTTCCATTTACAAAATCTTGCCATTCTATGTCTGTTATTATTTTCATATTACAAATATACACCAAAATGTATTAAATAAAAAATTAATTGTTTAATAAAATTTTTAAAAATAAAAAGAAGAAGTTAAATAACCTCTTCTTTTTATAAAACATTGATTGTATTATTAAACTACTGTAACAGTATATGTTTGTCCAGTATAACCACCAGCTGTTCTAGCATTTATATCAAAAATTACAAGAGATGTTGTTCCTGTAACATCAACAAAAAATGCCATATTATAAGCATATGCTCCACTCACTCCTGAACCATAATCTTTTGTAAAATAAATATCTGCTGTTGTTCCATGTACAATACTATCACTATCTTGATTATATAATGTTACACCTGTTTCTAAATAATAATTTGTAGAAGCAGTAATTTGGAAAGCATATACATCTAATGTACCAAGAGTACCACCAGAACAATTAACTTCTGTATTAAGTTGACCAACTGTAATAATGGCCGTAGCGTATGCTGATGTATTATAGACAGAATCATAATCACGATGAGTCAAAGTTGCCATTTTTGTACCTTCTGCAACTGCTGTTAAAGTTCTACCTAAAGTTCCGCCAGTAGATACTACAGTTAAATCAGGCACTGTTACTATGATTTCATCTGTTACACCAACACCATTTTCATTATTAACCCCACCAGTTGATTCAATTGTAGCTGTCCAAGCACTTAAACCACCTAAATATATTGATGTAGTATTTATTAAACTTTGAGCACCAACATAATGTGCAGTATAAGATACGCCAGTATAATTAATAGCATCATATGATATTGCATTCACATCATATATTACTATAGTAGAATCAACTGCTCTATCTAAAACTGAAATTGGTGTAGTTAATACTGTAGCAGTACCACCATCTATAGTATATCTTAATACTGAATTTGTTCTTGTTACTGATTCACTATCTTGATTTTGTATAGTTATACCTGTTGTTAAATAATATGCGCCTAATGCACCTAATGTTGTTACATCAGAAGTAATTACATATACGCCATCTCCATTAGTATCTAAAGTTCCTCCTGAAGGAAGTAATGATGAATTAACTTGACCAACTGTAACAGTTGTAATACCAGATGCTGTTGCATTTGTAACACCGTCCCAATCTTCATGATATAAAGTAACAGTTGTTGCCCCATCATCAATTGCAGTTATAAGCCTACCATTTGTTCCACCTGTTGTTGCAATAGCTATATCATTACTAAAAAATGTTATCTCACTTGTAACATCTAAAGCATTTTCATTTGTAACAACATATGTATATGTATAAGCACTTACACCACCAATATATATTGTAGAATCAAAAACAATAGTTTCTGTATCAGAATCAACAACAATAGGTATTAAGGTATTATATGTTGCTTTTACATTATCTCCATTTTGATCTTTATAATATACCCATCCATCTACATCCATGCTTTGGATAGTTATATCTTGTGCTGACTCAATTGTAGTATAACCTACAGATGCCAACGTTCTTCTTATGTATTTCCATCTTTTCATAATATTTTATTTTATTTTATTTTATATATTATTATAAAATCCCCATTTTTCAGGAAAAAAACCGATTCTCTATATAGATATATAATTATATGAAAAGGAAATGTATAAAATGTAATTTAGATAAGGATGATGAATACTTTTATAAAGGCAGGAATGTTTGTAAAGTTTGTATGAATGAATATAGTAAACAATATAAGATTGATAATAATGATAAGATTAAACAAAAAGAAGAAGAATATAGAAATAGTCACAAAGAATATTATTTAGAATATATGAGAAATTACAGGAAAGAACATAGGCAATATTTTATTGATTATTCAAAAAATTATAGAGAAAAAAATAAAAATTATTTTAAGAATTATTATATTGTAAGTACTTTAGATATTGATGATGAAATTTTCAAAAATATTAATTAGTATTTCCATTGTTTTTTTTCTATTATGTTTCCATGTTCTAAATTTTCTATATTTCCATCCCTTTGGATTCATTGTTGATGGATGACAGGAGCCATTATAACTTCCTGATCTTCTTACACAAATAATACAATATACACCATCATTTTTCATGATTCTATTATATTCTTCATTATTCATTGCTTTATTCAGTTTTGCTCTGTTTCTATTTATACTCATATTCTATTGATTAATTTTTAATCAATAGAATGGTTTTGTGTTTATTTTTTTCATAATTTGTACTCCCAGCTGGATTCGAACCTGCAACATTTAGATTTTGAATCTAACGCCTCTACCAATTGGGCTATGGGAGCTTTTGTAGTCTCGGTGAGATTCGAACTCACACTAACATACTTCTAAGGCATGTGCCTCTGCCAATTGGGCTACGAGACCATTATTTAATCCATTTTCTTATAGTATTGTCACTTACATTATATTTCCTTCCTGTTGCAGCAAAACCATATTCTTTTACCTCATTTTTTAATTGTTCTTTTTCTGGTCTTTCTACTCTTCTTAACTTTTTGTGATGACATTCTATACACATTTTTGAATATTTATTTATTTCTTTACCACATTTACAGAAATATTTTTTCTTCTCTTTTATTTCTTCTCTATTAGTATCATTCACAACAGGAAAATTTTTATATTGTTCATATTGATTTTTCCTATATTCTGATTTTTTACTAACTTTTGTCTTATTACAATATGTTTCTGTTTGAGAATGACAATTAGGACACAATAATCTTAGGTTTTCTATTCTATTATCCATATTGTTTCCATTTATATGATCCAAATGTAATGATATTGATTTATTATTCCATTCTATTAATCCACACTCTTTGCATTGATATTCTATATATCCTTCTTGTAATAATCTATTTTTTAAATTATTTGTGCTTGTGTATGTAGAATCTTTTATTAAAATTTCTTTTAATGGTATTGTTTTACAAAACATTTTGAACCTTTTTCCAACATTCCAAGCTTGTCCTGTAAAATGTGAAATATCCAATTTATATAATTTGATATATTTATTTAATGTTTTATAATTACCACCAACTGGACGAATATTTAATTTTCTACATATATCAGCAATAGATAAACAATCTTTAATGATATTTTTTAATTCTACTTTTTCATATTTATATTTTGTCATATATTTTCTTTTTTATATTTATATATAAAAATAGCAAAGTCATAATTTCATAAAAAATATGTGTTTATCATTTATTAAAAATGTACTCCTGGAGAGACTCGAACTCTCAATCCTCTAAGGCATTGCGGTTTAAGCACAACGTGTATTTCCATTTCCACCACAGAAGCATTTGTAGTCCCTGTAGGACTCGAACCTACAACCTTCTGGCTCAAAACCAGGTGCACAACATTATGCTAAGGGACCATTTTATTAGTAGCGAGAGAGGGATTCGAACCCCCGGCCTGAACATTATGAGCGTCCCGAGCTGACCACTGCTCCATCTCGCAATTTGTACCTCTGGAGAGACTCGAACTCTCACACCTTTCGGCACTAGATTCTTAATCTAGCGTGTCTGCATTTCACCACAGAGGCATATTTTGTTGTCCCACCAGGATTCGAACCTGAGCTTTCAGATTCAAAATCTGACGTGTTAACCTCTACACTATGGGACAATATTTTATTTTTTAAAACAAAAAAGCCAATCATTTCTGACTGGCTTTTTCCTTTTGTTTATATATCTTTATTCCGCATACAAAGGTAGCCAGTCTGGTTTAACTAGTAATAGTTGCTGTAAGCTAACTAAAGTGTTCATGTATGTTGAAATATTTTTCATTGAAGTTATTCTCCTTTTATTTTTATGTTTAATTATATATTTTAGAAAAAATATCATTTTTTTCTATTCTTAATTTTTGTAGTACAAAGATATGTCAAAGTTTTAGAAATAAAAAATTATTTATATATTAAATAAATTAATATTTCTTCCCAGGTTAGAAAATCTCTACCAAAATGTAGATGTTCGCCTTCAAATCCTTCATGTATTACATCATCAATTAAATAATCACCTTTAAGTAATGATTTATCTGGACTTAAAATAAGTTTATCACACCATTCTATTCCAAGATGATTCTCTACCCAAATCCTTTTACCTGTATAACACCAAGGATTTTTTACTGAAGGTTTTGTCAGTATCCAAACATCATAATATTTATCAAGTTCTTTTATACCTTCTAATGCACCTTGTATTGGTTTCAATGATTCAAAGAAACCATATTGTGATTGTGGATATTGTATTTTTGGATTAATTAATAACCTATTTCTATACTCTGTAATAAAATCACACATTGTATCATCCATATCTACATATACTCTTTTCTTTTTCATTTTTTGTTAGGTATTTTAAAAAATTCATAACTCCATTCATCATGTGTTTTATTTGAACAAGTAAGAAAATATATTTTATTCCATAATGACTTCCACCAAAGATAAAAGAATGATTTTGATGTCATTTCTATTATAGGTAAATTATCTTCTTTGTTTTTTGATTTCCAAGATAATATATTTTTGTGAGGCAATATCTCACTTTTTGTAAGATCATCTTTATATTTTATGTATATCATTTTAAGGTAAATATTTTTTTACTAATTCTTCTCCATGTTTACTAATTTCTCTAATAGCAGAAGAACTAATATGTTCAAATTCTTTGTCACAAGAAAGATATACTACTTTAATGTCTGGTTTCATATCTTTCATATATGTTGTAAGTGTATTTTCTGCTTCTAAATCATTACCATTTCTAATACCTCTTATTAATGTAATATTACCATATTCTTCTTGACTCTCAATAAAATCAGTCAATAATCCATTATATTGAGTGACTTCATGATAAGGTAATGTATTTTTTAATTTTTCAAATTCATTATCAAATTTATCATTAAATGTTTTTAAATCAGTAATTTTACTATCATTTTTACCTTTAGCAATAATAACTTTATCAAATATCTTTTCTGCTTTATTTCGTATATTTAAGTGTCCTTTATGGAATGGATTGAAACTACCAGCATATATTGATATATTTGGTCTGTATGATTCAATATATTCTATTAAATTACTACCATTGATTATATCATGAGTTTTCATAAATTTCTTCAGAAACGTTATTCTTCCTTTTTTATAATCTTTATAATTATGGAACTGATATTCTTTGGCTATTAATCTTTCAGTTCTCATTAAATCTCCTAATTCACCAAATATCATAGCATATGCATCAGCAGCACAGAACAAATAACTTATTTTATTTTCATTTGTTATTTTTTTTTCTAAAATTTTATGATCTTCTGTATCAGTGATCGCTTTTATAATTTTACTAAAATCTCTTTCTTGTCCAATAAGTTTAGTTAAAAGAAACTTTGAACTTTCTAATTCATTCATTTTACTTTTTGGATCATAAATAATATCATGAAATAATGCTGCTATAAATAATTGTTCAACATCATCATCATCAATATATTTATAATGACTATCATAAATATTACACATTACAGGAATTAAGTGTTCCACAGATGTATGGAAAAATCTATGTGGCAAATCATACATTTCATAAATTTCTTCTAATGTCATATTTATTTCCCATTTCTCAAGAGTTTTTCTTGCGAAATCTTCAACTTCATTTATTGTAGCATCTCTATTTCTAAATTTATACATAATATTGATTTTATTTTACCCTCAAATATAAGGATATTTTATTAAATTAAAAAATTAACAGCATGTTTTACTGTATCTTCTAATGTGTTATGTACTGGTAAACCATAGTCATTTACTGTTCTATATTTTATGTATCTTCTACCTGTGAATTTTGGTGATATTCCAATTGATAGATTTATGTTATTGTTATATTTATATTTAGATAACCATTCAGCTATTTCAAATCTGGTTGTTTGAGCATATGCTCTACCAGGTATGAATTCCTTTTCTTCTTCTAACCAAAATAAAATGACACCATTTTCTGATGCTTTATTAAGATGTTTTGTTTCCCAATTTACTTGTTCATTATAATTGAAATTGTCTTTTAAACCATTTATTCTTTTTGGAGATGCAATACATATATCATCTATACTATTAAATAATTTTATAGCATTTGTGTGCCATTCTGTAGCACCTTGTATTGGTCCTGCTAAGAAGATAGTTGGTTTATCATATTCTAATTTGTCTGGAGCATATATTATCATATTTTTAATATTAAATAATTATATTTTAATATTGGATTAGGTGTATGTAAAACATCACAAAATGTGATTGATTTATTTTCCTTTTCTATTTTATCAATATATTTCACTTTATTGTGTCCAACATATTGGTGAAAATTATCTAATGTGTTAGTTAATTCTGACATATCTGCCCATGTTATACCACCATATAATAATTCACCACCTCTAAAAAATGATATAGAATGTAAAAACTCTTCTTTATCATTTTTACCAACAATATTAAATATATCAGCTAAATTTGATAAATCTTCTTTCAAACCATTTTCAATCAAATACCGTTTTGACCAATTAAACCATTCTGAAGATACGCCTGCATGGGTAAATAAATGATTTTCAACTTGGTATGCAAATTGGAAACATTCTATATTGTCTTGGAAAAGTTTTTTTATCTTTTTGTCATTTTTCTGATCATATCTACTACAACCATTAAAATTATAAGCATAATGAATATCATGATTACCAAGTAATAGAACTACTTGGTCAGGATTATTTTTTTTAAGTTTCAATAATCTCAAGAAATTGTTTCTAGTATCTCTATATAAATATTTTATTATATCACCATTGACATCAGTATCATGATAGTAATGATCAAAATAATCACCTAAAATTATTATTTTGTGTGCATCTTTATTTTCTTTTACAATATCTTCCCAGATTTTTCTTCCGTGTATATCACCAATAACAACATATTTATTCATCTAACAATTTATATTTAATTAATAATTTTCTATTTTCATTTAAAAAAGAATCTAAATCATTTTCATTTATACAATAATCATAATATTGTTCTGGCACTTTTATTGAGTTGATCATTATAAAATAATTACCTGTGCCTATTATATTATGTATTTTTGGTAAAACACAACCAATACAACATCTAACTAATACTTTCTTTTTCTTTAACATTTATAAATTTAATTTTTTAAATGATAATACAAATATACAAAAAATTCATTATATAAAAAATTATAGTGTAAGCTCAATAGCTATCATTAAATTTGTATTATCACCTTTTACAAGAATAAATGTATCAAAAACATATAATATCATTTCATTTGTGTTATCATAATTTATACATTTAAAATATCTTTTTGGAAAAGATATAGTTGTATCTTCAACCCCTTCAATATCACAAATATTATGTTCCCATCTATTTTCACCAATGTTTATTTTATTATCTTTTACATTTAGATATAAAATATCATTGTCTTTTTCTATTATAGTTTTAGATTTTATATAATCAAAATCTTCTTTCTTTAATGAAAATGAATATTCTGATTGATCGATATCCATTGCATCATTTATTTGTTCAATATCAATAGCTTGGGTAAAACAGGAAGGATCCCCACCCATTGTTTCTTCTTTACTTTTCTTGTTTTGTATTAATAATTTTTCTACAAAATTATCATCATTATATGTTAATTTGAATGTTAATTCGTCTTCTATTCCTTGTGATTTCATATATTTAACAAATACTATTATTGATGTTACAAACCTCTTAGCATCTTCTATACTATATTTTAAATTATCTTCTTCAATTTCACCTTTTATACTACTAAAAATATCTTTTATTTTCAATATATGGTTCTTAAATCCATGAATACCATTATTTTTACCTACCATTGAATAAAGTAGTAAGTCATTATTATCAAATTTCAATAATACTCTTTTATCTAATTTTGTTAAATCTTTAATCTTATCTATTACATTTGCTAATGAATCTAATGTTATCTTGTAAGTTATATTACTAGTTGTAATCCTTTTTGCCATCTATATAATTAATTTTAATATTTATAGAATTTAGTAAGATAAAAGTTTGAAAAATTTAAAAAGGTGCAAGATCATGCATGATCCTGCACCTTTAAAGGTGCAGGATCATGATAATACTATATAATAATATAAATTGTTCCCAATTTTCCCTTTAATCCCAAGGACTTGATTTATATGGTTTAAATTTTGATGGTTTGGTTGGGATTCCCCCTGAGCCATATACATTTTTATAGTTTTTTCCAAAAGGCGCTAACCCAATATTATCTTGTGGTTTAGATTCATCAAAAGCATATTTGTTTATTATATCTTTGATTTCTCCTTCTAACTCATCGAGTAACATTTCTACAAGGTTCTTATACTGTGTATGTGCAAAAACAGTAGATAAATTTACTAATGACATAACTGTATCATCATTTCCTGATTCAGCTTTATATGTGAAATTTCCTGCTGCAGTTTCTTTCTTAACAAACATACTTATCTCATTAACATTTATATCATTGTGTAGTTCAATTAAAGACTTCTTAACAGCATTCTGGAAAGATTTGATTAACATCTTCTTACTAGCATCTTGTTCACCAGAAGTAATCTTTAATCCTACCTTTAAGTACTTATCATCTTTTTTATGTTTATATCTTAGGAAGATACCATTTGAATATTCATTTTCTTCACCAAAGACATACATTAAATTTGATAATAGTTCTCCACCATATTTATTATATTCAAGAACACACTTACATTTTTCAGGATCAAATAATTCAAACATAACAATATAAAATAATTCAGCAAATTCTTGTATAGACCAATTATTTATTCTAAGCATACCAATTTGTTCTAATTTGAAATATTCATATACATTTTTCAATCTTTCATGTGTCATTTCTATTTTATCTTTATCTTTTGGCATAAGCCTAAATATATTCAGAACAGTATAATCTTGTCCTAATCCTTCACCTAAATCAACAGATCCACAAATATAATAATCTTTCATTTGTGCTTTATTGAATAATTCAGGTTTATCTTTTATCCACCTTAATTTATTATAAGGTAATAAAATTTTATTATCAATCTCATCAAACTCAAGGTATTCAAACTCAACACTTTGTTGTTTAAATTTACCCATTTGTTCAGAACCAAATAACAATTTATCACCTGTTACGAATTGTATATCATATTCTCGTAAAAATGTTTCTTCATTATTACCAAGAAGTTTTATTTCTTCTTCTCTCCAATTTGTAATAAGACATAATTCTTGTAAAGGTATGTTATTTATTCTAAGGGTTCTTATAAATGATATTTCTGTTTCCTCAATCTTATCAAAATGGGTTATCATTGTATATTTTTTGTTATTAAATTCTTTTTCATATAATTCATATCCTAATTTAACCAATTCTTTTTCTATATCTTCTTTAGATATCTTAAATTCTCTCAATTTATAAGATAATGGAAATAACCTAATATCTTTTCTGTTTTTAACTTGCCACCAATAAACTCTCATTGATGTATATGGATTTTTTAATGGATCATCTTCTTCTCTTTCAGCATCTGTCAATAATTTATGAAACAAATTAAACCCATCAGGTGTAGATGTTATTACTATTTTAGAATTTTCAATAGCTGATACAGTTGGTACAATGGAACCATAATACGGTTCTATAATATTTGATTGTACTTTTGCGAATTCATCAAGATATAAAAAATCAACAGTAAACCCAATAGATGGTTCTTTTGTTCTATTTTCTGACTGGATTCTACATCCATTATCAAATGCCATTGATGATTCATTCCAGTTAATAACTCCTTTTTTCATCCAGAATGGTAATGGTTTGTATATATCTTTTATTTTTCTAACTATTTCTTGAACAGTTTTAGATTTATTTGCAACAATCATAACACCTTTATCGTTATTGAATAATATAAAATGTAGCAAAACAATTGATGCTGATACCGTTTTTCCTGTTTGTCTACTTGCCATTAATATAGAAAATCTATTATTACAATATAAATCAATAATATCTTTTTGATAATCTCTTAATGTTATAGGACCAATTGAACCATCTTCTCTTTTAATTCTACAATATTTTTGAGCAAAATAATGGACAGATAATTTACATTTACCATATTCATTTAGTTCTTCGTTATTCATTGCAAATGTAATATTTGCTTTTCTGACACCTCTCATACCACTAAACCATAACTTTTCATGTCTTTTTATTTTATCCCCCATATTTTCTCTATGCATGATATCTTCTACTCTTTTAGTAGTCATGATATTAGTATGTTCTAATTTATTACTGTTTTCTGTACTCATAAAATTTGTTTGTAAATATTAATTGAAAACGAAAGCAACACTGTATCCTTGGATTGAAAAATCAAGAGATAGAATATCTCTCCAATCACCTTCATATAATGATAATTCAAATTCATATCCCATTAGATTTAATTCTGGTATATATGTATTTATTTGTCTTTCTATTTTTTCTTTAAATATACTATTTGGTATTTTTGTCTCCCAAAGCAGGTATTCTATATCTGAACCTAAATCATAACCAGCAGTACCAAGTACTTCTTTTCTATTAGTAAATAGTAGCAGTTCTAATTTTTGTACTATTACTTCAACTGATTCATCTTCAATGACTTTATTAGTATTAAATTTTGGATGACCTTTCCATCTTATTGTAAAATCTGTCAAATTATCTATAAATGCCATAATTTCCTGTTTGGTTGATATTTTTATAATATATATTAAAAAACATTACTCCAAATGGTAACTGTAAGTTTATTAGATTTCATAGGTAAGATTGATGATGGTGTAGCTGTTATATTATCAATGATAATAAAAGAAAAATCTTATGAAATAATGTATTGGTTTAATAAAAATAATAATTTTAGGATTGTTATAGATGATAAATTTTATACAGATTTTCCTAAAATAAAGAATATATATGATTATCCAAATTTATCTGATTTGATTATACATATTGATCAAAAAGTTTTACCTACTAGAGAGGATATTTGGGCTGAGTTTTTAGATTAATACTTTCTTTGGCAGGTATCATCCAGTCTTTCCATTTCTTAACTTTTGGTGTATATCCTATATCTATAGGACTTTTATATTTACCATGAGTAATATTTAATTCTTCTTCACTTCTTTCTTCTGAACCAATATAATCTTTTATAGGAATATATTCAACTTCTTTTTCATCATCATCTGTGTAGTCTTCCCAATCCATATCCCCCATTAATATTTCTACTTTCCAATCATTTGCTTTCCATAAATCATATCCAAATGCATTACCCATCTCATTGATTATTTTCTTGAATTCTTCAGGTGATGGAAATATCCAGAATGTTATTATTTTTGCTTTTAAGAATACTCTACCAGGATACTTGAAATAATTTCTGTCTCCATAATTATCTGTATAATAGAATAACATATCCCCATGACTTTCACTTACTTCACCTATTAAGAAATCACCATCTATATAACCAAATGGTATGGATATAGCACTATCAGACATCCAGTTTGTTGATTTTCCTTTATATACGATTGTATCTGGATTTTCGAATAATTTATATTTATTTAGGTATTTCATTTTTTGCTCCAAATGAAAAAATCATTGAATTTTTTCTCAAATTGAAAACCAGTCACAGTAGATATTACATTTTGAGTCATCTCATTTGTAATATTTTGCTCAAATACAGACTTTACTTCTTCTCTATCTAAAAAAGTTGTTGGTTTCATTTCTATACCAAAAACATCTATGTTTGTAGGCATCAATGCATAGAATTCACCTATACTAAATTCAACAATATTTTCTTTAATTTTATCAATCTCGTTGATATTGAATATGATTGCATCGAATACAACACGGTTATTATTCATAATATCACCACTCATGTCATTTATTTTATAATGATGTTTCTTTTTATCTACTAAATCAATATACTCTTCATATGTTTTATAATAATTAACTAATACATTTTTATAAGTATTTTTGCTTATTTGTGGCACATCATCTAAAATTTCATCCAATTTCATAATTGGTAATTTGAATTCATTTATCATTTCATATTTTTCAAAATATTTTTCGAATTTTTTAATCATAACAGTATTTTCGTTTTTTGAATCGTTTGTAAAAGCAATTCTATCTTCTAATATATCATTTAATATTTTTCTGACCTCATTTTTATATTCTAATTTAGAGTTATATAAATGAACATTTACCCATTTAATATCATCTAATAGATGATTAAAGTTTTTTGATTTCAGGAAATTTTTCTTAGCATCTTTTATACTAACTTCACTTTTATCAAAATATGTATCATAATCATCTCTTGTCAAAACACTTCTTGCATGTTTAGTACCATGAGTTTTTCCTTTAAGGTAATCATCTATAATATTATTAAGTTTTTTGTGTATATCTTTTTCTCTTTCTTTCTTTATAGAATATGACAATTTATAAAATTCTTTTTTATTATATATTTAATTTTAGTTTCCGTTTTTAATAAACAAAGATGTTAATTAATTATATAAATAATAAATGATCATTTAGTAATGTATAATAATGATATGTTTGTTGATAATCAAGTTTTTAAGTGTTTAAGTTTGAATATTCATACTCAACAACAAACACCAACACACCAATACACAACACCAATACAAACAGATATTGATGCAACTTTACAATATACTACACATACACACACCTTTTTATATAATTGGATGAATAGTATGAATAATACTGGAGGATTTATACCATCGAACCAGTATAAAAAAGAGGTATTGATTGGTAATTTTTTATTACATGGTTGTATTATAAATAATATATTAATAAATACTAATAATACAATTGATATAGAGTTACGTCCAGATTTTTATGAAGCTGGTGTTGATGATTATAAGACAAGAAAAAGAATATTGAGAGAGAAGAAACTGAAAAGGATATTAAATTTTTAATTATATAATTTAGAAAATGATATTGTTCCGCAATCATATATTCTATATATTTTTCTTTTTAACATTATTTTATGTTCTGTTTTGTTTTTTATATTATATCCTTGTTTTTTTAATTTTTGCTTTGTAAATAATGATTTGTGTTTTCTTTTATCATTTATAACATACCAATATGAAATTGTATTAATATGTGTTTTGTTGAATCCTAAAATTTTATACATGTCACCATTAAACCATCGTCTATCAGCATAACTTCTAATTTCTTCAGGTTTATATTTTTTTTCAAAATATTTTAATAATTTACTAGAACCGCCAACAACAGTCATGTTAATTTTATTTGCAAATCTACTTAATTCATAACCATTATATGATATTCTACCACCATTACTTTTTTTTGTGAATAACATGACTGAAACCAATTCATCATTATAATATAAACCTAAACGTACAGAAGAACTACTATATCCTTGTATGTGATTTTCTTCTAAAAATTTTTTTGCATCTATAATATTAATTTCTTTTAGAAGTGTTTTTCTAGCATAAATTTTATTATTTATTAATTTTAATTTATTTAATATGATCGATTTTATAATATCTAATTTATAAATATATTCATCTTCGAATATATGTATTAATTCTATTCCTTTTTTATTACATTCTAATGTTTTTTCTAAATGATATTTTCTATCTGGTTTATTGATTTCATTATGCCAATATAATCCATCAAATTCAATTGCTATTTTTAAATCTGGTAAATATATATCTAATTCTTTGCCTTTTAATATTTTTTTATCAGAGTGTATAATTTTTCCAATATAATTTTCCTTAATATATTCTAAAATTTTCAATTCTTTATTAGACACTGACGAAAAGAATATAGGGTTACACTTTTTTGATTGTAATGTACTTTTTACACCATATTTTTCTAAATTAGTATTAAATGTTTTATTTTTTATTTCATCAACTTTCATTGGATTATCTACACCATATTTTTCCTTACATGTATTTTTAAATTTTGTTCTAGAACATTTTTTACAACCATAATAACCTCCTCTATTTACATTTTCATGATATTTGTGTATTCTTATTTGTGTTTCATTGCCACAAATTTCACAAATTGCTGTTATTTTTTGATGTGAGTTTTTATTTATATCTTCTATTTTAATTAAAATATCAGTATCTATTTTATTTGGAATATATCCAAGTAATTTATAAAATGTTATATTTCTTCTTGTTATTTTAATTGTTATTTCTTTCTCTTTTATCATATAATATATATATAAAAATAATATATACCAAAAAGCACCATATGTATTTTATATCTAAATATTTCTAATATTTTATAATAGAAAAATAAACAAATATAGGTTTATTGTATATAAATTATAAACAAAAAACAAAATACCTAATGGGTAAATACGACAATCTTAGTGACTCAGAAAAAAGAAAAAGGATTTCAGAATTAAAGAAACAAATAGACAACGTTGAAGCTGAATATAATTATAATAAAGCTATGCAACTTGGTTTAAAACTTGTTTTAAATGGCACATATGGCGCATTTTGTCATCCTGCCTTTACAGTATCTAATACAGATATTGCGAACTCCATAACAGCATTAGCAAGAGAAGTTATAAATTATATACTTGATAGAATAGAAGACTATTTTTATAATGATTGGGGAACAGATACAGAGGTTCATGAATTTCTGGGTGATGTGTATATTACTAAAAACCAACAGTATTACTTCATTCATAGAAAGGACGGTAAATTACTAGATGAGTGGGGCAGACAAGACGATGATGATACACCAGGTAATATTAAAATAATGAACGAATATTACCTCACTAACGAAGATATTATTGAAAGTGATAAGTCAATAATAACATGGGAAGGCAAAGAATATGAAGTAATTAACAAATTACATATTCATGACTTTTCTGTTATTAAACCATTACCCTTAGGTTATACTATTCCTCCTGATACAAAAACACAAGATTTTGATAAATCAAGAGGTGTTAGAAAAGTTCCAATCATTATATATGGTGATACAGATTCTTTATACATATCATTTACCGCATTAGCAAACTATTGTGGTTATAAAGGTGATATGTTGAAATTTATTCATCATATGAATGGTTGTTTTGTTAAGTTTTTATTTAAAGATATGTTAGAAGATTATGCTAAAAAATATAATGTGAAAAATATTCATGATTTTGAATTAGAAACTATTAATGCTTCTGGATTACATATTCAGAAAAAACATTACATTAATAATGTGGTATGGGAAGATGGAATTGGGTATGAAAATTTAACACATTATTATCCAAAAGGAATTGCAATTGTTAGATCATCTACTCCTTTGTTTGTAAGAGAAAAAATTTGGGATTTTATTAATTATGTTTTTAAGAATCCTGATAATCTTAATATTCGTGATATATTGAAAATGTTAAAGAATATTAAGAAAGAGTTTATGTTAGCTGATATCGAAGATGTTTCTAACACAACATCAATGTCAAACTATGAACAAAAGATTTTAGATGATCAGAACACAATTGAAACAGTAAAAGGTGCTCATTTCTCAGTTAAAGCTGGTGCATTACATAATTATCTTCTTAATAAGAATTCTAAGTATAAAACAAAGTATGATTTATTAAGAGGTGGAAAAATTAAATATTACTTCTGTAAACACCCAATGGGTAAATATTTTGGTTATTTAAGAAGTTTTCATCCAACAGAGATCACATCAAAAGAAGGATTAACAATTGATTATGATGAACAATTTAATAGTACATTTTTGAAAATTTGCAATAGATTTTTAGAACCTATTGGATTACCAACAGTAAATAAGAGATTATCTGTATTAAATTCTTTATTTAGTATTAAAACTGAAAAGAAAAAAGAGGAATTTGATGAATTTGATGAATTTGAAGATCAAATGAAACCTGAACCAGAAAAGGATGATGATATATTTGATGATGGATTTTGGGATTAAAAAAACCTAACATAATATGTTAGGTTTTTTCTATCTTTCTATATTTTTTATGCACACATTTTTTTATTATTTAATACAGTACAAGCCCATATTTTTTCTAGTTCTGCTAAAACAGTTTTATCTTTTATAGATTCTTTACTTGTTGCTAATATATTCATAGATAATTTCTTTGAACCACGCTTATCTAATTTATTTAAATCTCTTATTTTTCTTTCTAACCATTCAATATTAAATTTCAATCCTTTTTCTTTTGATTTTTCTTTGAATGAAACAACTTTACTTTTAATTTTATCATATATATTAGTAAATATACCTTCTGATATATCATATTCTTTTGAGAATGTTTCAAATGTTTTAAGATATTGTTGTTCCATTTTTAATAATTGTTTTTTATTATATATTAAATTATTTTATTGTTTTTTATTTATATATAAGATATGAATAATATAAAAAAATTTAATGAACTAAACAAAAAGGTATTAGAGAATTGGGAAGAAGCTATATCATTAGAGCCTATGCTCGGTGAGATGACAGCCTTATCAACAAAATTTAAAGAAAAGTTAGATAAGATGGATATTGATAATACTGATAAGATTGATAATTATTTGATTAGTATTAATGCATCTATAGACAGGATATTCGATGAGATTCATTACCATAAACAATCAAATACACCTATTCCACCTGATGATGAAGATTGGGGAGATTATCTTAAAAGAACAGGAATCACAAATAAATTATAATATATTAACACCACATACTCCCATTTCATAGATAGCTAAATCGCTATCATCAGGTTCAATGTTTACACCTCTTATACAATCTGTTAATAAATTTACAATAAAACCATCTTTTATAGCATCCATTGCTGTAAATTTAACACAAAAATCTGTAGCTAATCCTACAATATCAACTTCGGTTACTCTCAATTTATTCAAAACACTTGTTAATTCTGTTTTTGTTTTTTGATCATTTTCATAGAAAGCTGAATAACTATCTAATTCAGGATTTTTACCTTTTTTTATAATAAATTTCCAATTCTTTTTCAATCCTGGATGTGGTTCTGAGCCCCAAGTATCTTGAATACCATGATCAGGCCACATTACTTGTGGAATACCATTTAATGTAATCATTTCATATAAATTAGCATCATTATTTGATGCAAAAGATTTATGATTAGCTGGATGCCAATCTTGTATAAGAATCACAGTATCATAATCATCAGATATATCATTAATTTTTTCAATAATTTCTTGTCCACCTTTTACATATAAAGAACCTTTAGGATCTGCGAAATCATTTAACGGGTCTACTATTATTAATGCTTTCATAATTTTATTTTATTTTAGTTTATATAATTAAATTTCTTGGTATATTTATTGGATTTTCTCTTTTAAATTTTGTTGCTTTCATTCTATCAATAACTTTTGTTTGATTGTCAGAACCTATAAAATCACCATATGTTATATATTCATCAAGAATATCATCAACT
>Ga0307928_10000417_pt1 | contig 32172 bp, 49 predicted proteins | sample AceLakmetagen232_FD_201815 | JGI IMG/M metagenome (GOLD analysis project Ga0307928, IMG submission 201815) | Saline water microbial communities from Ace Lake, Antarctica - #232 | ecosystem: Environmental > Aquatic > Non-marine Saline and Alkaline > Saline | place: Antarctica: Ace Lake... | reverse complement strand
AAAACAGCACCGAATATTCAATAAGAGAGGGAGAGAAACCCTATTTGGACATCGGAATGCAATCTTGCCTCCTGATATAGGTTAAACTGGGGTTAGGGGAGAGGTGACTCAAAATGAAAATAACCTTTAATTGTTCGAGATGCGGCTGTAAATTAGATAAATTACACTATGTCTCGGGAATTAATGATACTATGTTCTTAAAGGGCTATTGTAAGATTCACGGATGGGTACATACTAAAAAAGTTAAGGATTTGGATATTCCAACAAGACTTTCAAAAAAAGCACAGGCTATTTTAAATAAGAAACGTCAACCGAAACTATTTTAATTATGTCTTTAACAAATCCAGAAGCCAAACTAAATTCGCTTCGCCAAAAGTATAAGGTGGCGGACAGAGGAGTTGACCAACAAATTATAATCCGGCGAGCCCGATGTTTTAACAGAGATAAGAATAAAGAGGATAAGGCTGTGGAGACGGCACAGAGGTTGTTTGGATGATGATGACTTGACAAGACTTGACAAAGGGTGTAAGATGGGGGTAATGAAAATGTTTCATTATGTCGGCGAGGGGATTGATAGGGCTTGGCCTTATACTGAGCTTTTAGAGGCAACGGAGTTACAGACTAAGATTATAAAAACTAAAGACTGGGGAGACTTCAGGGTTCGTAAAAATGGGCGTATAGCACTAAAAATAGGAGATGAAATTATTAGATGTACTCCCATAAGATGAAAAGAACCTACTATACCACGCAAGAGGTAATGAAACTCCTTAATATTTCCCGTCCGAATGTTTATGAAAGAATTGCTGATGGCCGCTTTGATGCCGCTAAGGTAGGGAAAAACGGCGGCTGGGCGATTAGCATCTTCTCTATACCTACATTTATACGCAATGCTAATTCATTAAAGAAATGAAGCAACATATAACGGTAAAACAACTATACGAGTTGAGCGATAAGGGGAGAGGAAAATTAGATAAATGGTGCACAGAGAAGAAATATGATTTTTTAACACTCTCTATCGGCCAGATGATAGAGTTTTTGGGAGATAAATGGGATATATCAATTTGGAAACGTGATGGTTCAATGGCAAAAAATGATGAACTTTGCGATGCTCTTTGGCAAGGAACTAAAGAGAAACTAAATTTGCCATTTGACAAACGCTGACAAGTAGTGTAAGATAGTGATAATGAACAAACAAACAGGCGTTTTAACCCTAAAAAATCTTATCTCCTTTGAGGACGCGATGGCGAACATCCGCCCCCCTTTCTACCCCGACGTTACCGACACTCCCTCTGACTTTAGCAACATTGACCCTGAGATTATGAAAGCTATGGAAAATGATGAACCATTCTAAACAAAAAGCACTCACTAAATGGGTATTCCAACTCGACAAGGAAACGGGGCGGTTGACCATTTGGGAAAAGATAGATAATGATATTTTGCCGATGAAGCCAGTGGCTACCTTAAAGAAACAGGCTTGGGGAGCGCTTATAAGGTTTTTGAAAACATGAAATACAAAGAAGGAGATAAAGTAAAAGTCATCGAGAATAACTCTGGCCTTGGGGTTTATGATAAATACATTGGTCAGGTTGGGAAAGTAACAGGGGTTATTAAACACATCACATACCCCTATGATGTTCTGTTTGGAGATGGTAAAGAGAGTGATTGGAAGGAAGAAGAGCTATCTGTCGTAACAAGAGGTCGCCCCAGTAAGCCCAAACCAGTCAAATTCATTGCTATCTATGACGAAGAAGATGGCGACCCAACCAAAAAGTTTGTCTCAAAGACAGCCCTTAATAAATGGCTCAAGGAAGCTCGTGAAGATGATGATATTGTTTTTGAATCAATAGAGGTGTATGAGGTGAAGGATGTGTATGGAGTGGCAACGAGTTTTCGTTTAAAGAAACTAACATGACTAACACACTAATAAGACTAAGCGGGTTTGATTTTGACCAAACCCCGCAAGAACTAATTAAAGAAAATTCTTGTCCTAAATGCGGACAGCCCTTGAGAATATGGCACGAACCAAACGGCAACAGCGATTACAACATAATGGTTGAGTGCCTTGGTTGTGGAATTACACTTAGCGACTAATATGAAAATAATCCAAGAGACATTTTCCAAGCAATTCAAAGTAGGCTTGCCGAACTTTAGCAACATTACCGTCGGCCACACTATTGTTGTCGAAGTCAAGGAAGGCGAGAAAATAAACAGACAGGAAGCGTGGGATGTGGTTAACCAACAGTTAGCAATCCAGTCAGGAAGCATTGATGCGGCTTGGATACAGACCCGCCAATATCAGAACTTTTTCAAAACAGTTATCAAAACGCCACTAAAGGGGGTGGAAAAATGAAAGCAACTGTAAAATTAGGCGATAGAATTACTTTAGAGATAGAGGAACAGCAGGAGATGGAAACTCTCCACAAGGCAATAGTCTTAGCCAATCCCAGAAAGGTTTGTGTTTGTGGTAATCAAGAGGGCTTTTACTTTACTACCAACAAATCAACGACAGATGAGGGGACTTTTACTTATGTTAGTTATAAATGTCCTAAGTGTGGGGCGAAGTCAAAGTTGGGAAGATATAAGGCGGGGGGTTATTTTTGGAATGACTTTGTAGTCTATCAACCGAAAACGATTAGCAAAGAAGATTTCACCGAGGAGAAGGCTTAACGCCTTCCCCAGCCCGCCTGGTGGCGGTAAAACTGCCGATTAGGGGCAACCAAAACGAGGCTGGGTGGAGGGGGCGGTAGGATAAGAGGAGAAAACAAAATGACCAAAACAAAGAAAGTGGGAATAGATTGGAGCAAGAAAGATATATATGAAGGGATTAGGCGACCAGATTTGAAGCCTAAAGAAAACAAAACTATGAAAACACAAAAAGAGTTGAGAGAGGAAGTATCACCAGAGGAAAAAGAGTTGGTTGAAAAAGCAAAGAGTCTTTTGGAGAAACTATCTACCCAAGGCAAGCCAGGAATTGTTGATTTCGATTTGGCAAGACTGGCTGGTGTCAAAACGTTAAAGCTATTTATGTTGCGTGGTATGGTTAATGCTTATGAATTAGGGAAAAAAGAAGCCCTCCAAGCCCGTGAAAAGGAAATGAAGGGTATAGTAAAGAAAAGCAAGCCAGTATTTTTTATCGGCAAGGGGATGACAGATGAGTGTGACAGGGTTGTAAGCAATGCTATCCATGAGACTAAGGCGCAGATATATGAGGATTTGTTTGAAAGAAAAGAAAAATGATATCTAAATACTTAAAGAGAATATACAGGACGAGGTGTAGTTTGATTACTAGAGAAGATGCGGTTGGCAAGCATTCATCATTTTATTTCAATGATATTTTAGACCTCCTCCACGACTTTAGCGAGGAGTTGATAGGGAAGGACGAGAAACTGCCAGCAATTCAAGTAACAGCAGAATGTGCCGAAAAAATGGGAGGCTTAATAGCTTCAAGTAAGGGGAGAAATCAGTTTAGACAATCCCAACGTAAACTTAGAGATAAATTATTAGTCAAAAAACAAACATGAGATACAGAAAATCTAAATACTATCACTATCTCGGCATCAGGAAGTCCACTATTATTTGGGTGGCACTAACTCTGGCTCTCCTCTTCGCAGGCAGTTTGTTCATTTACTTTGGCTTCGGGCAAGAAGCCGTTATAATAAGCCCTGTGAGTGAGGAGAGCATCACCTTAATTCCGACAGGCATACCCGCTAAAAAGGCGTGGAAGCCTTTCGCTAATACTTCTTATGCTTCCTACTATTGCGAGGGGTTTGAGGGCAATCACACAGCGTCGGGTGAGATTTACTCCTGTGATGCGTTGACATTCGCCCACAAAACAATGAAATTTGGCACTAAGGTTAGGTTCTTATACGACCCAGACGGAGATGGGCAGGGGAATGTGGTTGAGGCTGTTTGTAACGATAGAGGGCCATTCATAGCAGGAAGGGACTTTGACTTCTCTGAAACTGTTTTTAAGAGGTTAGCTCCGAGTTCAAGGGGGGTTATTCGAGTGAGGTGGGAGGTAGTTGACAATTAATCTTACAATTAACTTGACAATAAAAAGAGGTGAATAAAATGAAAAAAATAGCTGGACTGTTATTAATGTTACCATTAGCTATATTGATTGTCGCCATTATGATTGAGGCAGGCATTTTGTTGGCAGTAATTGTTAGCTCCGTGATAGCCTTGATGGCGATTGCTGGGTTAGATATTCTTTCCGAATGAAAACTGAAAATAAAATGAAACGCCGACACGTAAAACTAAAGAATACGCCTCAAGTGAGGGAATATAATCGGGCTTTAAAGAGAGCCTCAAATAAAATGAAAAAACAAGACATAGAAATACCATTAGCGTTGCTACTCGTCCTCTTGGTGTGGTGGCTGTTGTGGGGGTGGCTGGTGTGAGTAAAGTAATATTGAGCTTTTTAGCAATAGTAGTTGGGGCGGTATTGGGAGTGGTTTGTGCAGAGTTGGCTTGGCAAGGGTTTTGGAGAGTTATATTCTTTTTATTTCCTAAAACAAAATGACTAAAATAAAGAAAGAGTTAAAAGAAAAACTGGCTAATATAGAACATCAAAGATGGGCTGATTGGCAAAAATGGTGTCATAAAGTATTAAGAGAAAATTGCCCATCACCTGAATTAGAGAAAGTTTTAGAGAGATGGGATAAACAAATCGCTACAGACTATAAAGACTTAACCGAAAAAGAAAAAGATAGTGATAGAGAACAGGTTGAGAGATACTGGCCGCTTATAGAAAAAGCTCTTCAGGCCAAAGAGGAGGAAGTGGTGGGGAGGATAGAAACTGAAATGAAAGAGTGGAGAGGGGGTGGCGGTCGGTGCGTGTGGCCTAAATATATTGTTGGGTTGCCACCGAAAACGGCAAAGGAGAGATTCGCCCATAAGGTAGTTGATGACACGCTTGATGATGTTCTTATATATTTAAATTCCCTCAAGCAAGGAGAGAAAACAAAATGACAGATTTAGAACTAAAAATAAAAATTCTTGAATTATTTGGTGATAGTGATGAGGATGCTTATTATTATCGTTATTTTGAGAAAAACACAGGTGAGCCAAGAAAAAGAATTAAGAAAGTAATGGATGGGTTGAGGAAATGCGGAATGGTTGAGCATATAAAGGGTTTATTTGATTATGATGGCATGGTTGCTGGAAGTGGTTTTGCATTAACTAGGGAAGCGACACAACAGAGCGTTAGAGAGTGGTTGGCTGCACTTAAAAAAATGTCATTAGAGGAGTTAGAACGAGGAGAGAAAACAAAATGACTAAAACAAAGAAAGAGCTAGGAGGGGAGCCATCTAATGAAGTGCTTGAAATGGTTTTGCTTGATTTGATTACAGAACTAGCCGGTGCTTTTGATAATTTAAGTGAAGTACTTTTTGATGTTAGGGATAGGCTGGCAAGCCCCGATGCAAGTTCCCTCAAGAAAGGAGAGAAAACAAAATGACTAAAACAAAGAAAGAGTTGAGAGAGTGTGGATATTGCAAAAGGGTTCAAAGAAACCGTGGTGGTAACACGGCGTATAACTGTAAGCGACACCAGAAAAGAGTGACTTTTTCCAAGATTAGGATGTACGACCAAGAGGAACTTGACCAAGCCCTCAAACAGCAACGGAAGGAGATGGGGAAAGAGCTTTATTGCGAGCTCCAAAGTATCCTTGATGATGGCTGGATGATTACTGAAAGAAAAATGAAGGAAGCAATAGAAGATTACCTAAAACAAAATGACTAAAGTAAAGAAAGACTGGCGAGAAGACCTTTTAGATAAGCAAAATAGTATCGGTGGGGAGATTAGGTTAATTTGTGATGAGATTTATGTTAAAGGGGTTGGAGGAGAAGACCATAGCAAGTTGAAAATGCTATTGATTAAAAACTTAAAACGATTTATCTCTCAACTTCTTAAAAAGCAACAGGAGGAGATGGGGGAGGCGGTAAGGAAAGGAATTACCGTTGAGCTTTGGTCTGATGGTTGCTTGCAGGACTTAGACCGAGTTATTGATAATTACCTAAAACAAAATGACTGAAACAAAGAAAGAGTTGAAAGTGGAGTTTAAGAAACAATTTGGTTTTATGCGATATGGCAACACAAGAGGTATTGTTAAATATAAAATGTGGGATATTGTATATGAAAATATGTGGTATTTTGTAATCCGAGCTATCCAAGCCAAAGAGGATGAAGTGGTGGGGAGGATAGTTAAATTTATTGACGAGGTGGAACTATCTTACAGAGATACTACCCTGGAAGAGTGGAAGGCTTTTAAACATATTAGAAATGGTATTAGGGATAGATTTTTATCCTCCCTCAAGAAAGGAGAGAAAACAAAATGACTAAAAAACCACCAACGATTAAGGGGATAGAAAAAAGGTTTGATTATAAGTTTAGACGATTCTTTAATACAATTATTCACATGAGTTCGGATTATAGAACTGCTCTTGGGCCGATGGGGCATATTAAGGATTTTTACCGCCGCCAAATAGAGGAGATTTTGAAGGGGTTGGAGATGGAAGAAATGGTCATCCACACACCATCAATGTCTCCAGAAACGGTTAGAGAGAGAGAAGAGTATAACCAAGCCGTCAAGAAACTAAACGCTAAGATTAAGGAGATTAAAAAAGACTGAGCGTTCTAGCCATTACACTCAGTCGTTCTTTGACATCAGGGGCGGTGGGGAGAAACCGTGAGGTTCAATCCACTGGCAAGTAATAAGCCAGTATTACCCGCCCTTGATTTGAGAGAATTATAAAAAAAGAGTTTATAAAGCAGTTGTCAAGTAATCCTTGACAAGTGGTGGTTGATATATTATTCAAAAGATGAATAAGATTTTTTTAAATACGAAAGATAAGTGTTTGGTTGTGGGGGAAAAGAAATATCCCCTAACGCACCACAATGGTTTGGTCTGGAGAGAGCTTCAATTAACAGGAAACAAAGGGTTATTAAAAAAATTCAGTAAGGTTAGCTTGGATATTTAACCTTGATGTGAGGGATTTCTTATAAGCAAAGGCTATTTACAATTAGTAGCATTAGTAGCAATAAAAAATGACTAACTCAAAACTAAAAGCCACTATCGGTAAAAGGTTATATGATAGGCTTACCCCTGCACAACGAATGTTGATGGTTAAAACGGCAGGGGCGATAGAGTTTCAGCCACCAATAGAAGCGAAAATAGAAGGCATCTGGGACTTTATCCGTGCCAACCTAGAGCTAATTGAAGATGACGAAGTGATTGATGATGTTATGAAGGCGATTAGAAGGTATGGGGATTTAAGAGTTGAAGGAGGTAAAAGATGACTAAAGTAACGCAAAAAGGAAACGCAGGGCATATTCATCGCCTGTTTCACGCTTTAGCTAAAAAACATGGGATTGATGTAGATAAGGTGGCAGGAATTATTTGGGACTGGGAAGATTTCCCTAAAAAGTATAAAAAGGTAAAAAATGACTAACTCAAGGTCTAAGGGAAAAAGGGGCGAACTCAAAGCCGTCCACCTCTTATCCGACATCTTCCCCAACTGCCACCGTAATTGGCACGCCCAGACCGCCCGAAAAGCTAATGGGTGCGACTTAGAGGGGACATATCCGTTCAATTTTGAGGTTAAGCATGGGAAGATAGCCAACATTAAGAAGGTTAGGGGTTGGTTAAATCAGGTGGCGGAAGAGGGTGTAAAGATTAACTGGGATGTGGTGTTAGCGTTGCCTGATAGAGAAGAGCCATTGGTGATAATGCCTTTCAGTGATTTTAAGGAGATATTGATGTTGTTGAAGAGGGAGAAGCTGATATGAGGGGCGATGATATTGAAAGGTGGATAAGGACAGAAAGAGGAGCTAAAAAATGAGAACTAAACTTATCACTGAACCAGTCTTTGAAACATATGTCAGGTTAATATATGATTGCTCTATCGACGACCTTTGTCGCTATGTTAAGAAAAAGTTTGACTATGACACACCAGGCGGAGAGACGATATGGGGAAAACTTGTCATTTTGGATGAGCAAGATGAAGTTCTTTTGTGGGCAAAGGATGAGAATATGTTTGAGACAGTTCACGAAACAGCCCATCTTGTCTTTTACTGGATGAGGTTTAAGGAGATACCGATAGAGAAAAGCACAGAGGAGGTATTTACCCACCTACAAAGTTTTTATCTTGATAAAATAAGTAGAACATTTAAGAAGAAAAAGAAATGAAAGCACTGCTGTATCCCATCGGTTTTATTATTATTATCGGCTTCTTTGCCTTCCTTATTTGGTGGGAAGGAAGGGGGAAGAGATGATTAAAATAAAGAAAAAGAAATGGCGTTATGCTGATGTTGGCGAACTGGTAATATTGTTCGGACATCCTCTCCCCATCATTCGGTTTGTACAACAAGAATTTGATAAAAGACAATACTGGTTAGAGATAACAGATGGTTTAAGTATATATTATACGTCTATCAACCTTACGAGGTGGGATAAGTTTGACTTAGAAACTAAGGCAGGTATTGTTAAAGAGGCGATTAAATACTTAAAACAAAATGACTAAATACACATGGAAAAAAGGTCCATCAACAGGTAAAAAGAGAACCGTCGATGCGGAACGAAAGCGGAAGAAGTCGATGACTAAAACAATGGAGAAGAGGCGGCGGGAGAGGAATGCTTGGTACTGCCAGCGTTGCTCAAAGAAGCATTACTTAAACGAGCCAAAATATGTTGTGTGCGAGAGCTGTTTTGAGAAGTTGAAGGGGGTGAATAAAAAATGAAGGTGAAAAAATTAACACTGTTTTTGAAAGACTTGTTTTCGTTGGTATCTAATGTTAAGCAGTTAGAGAAAGATGTAGAGAACCTTGAAACTAAGGTTTTAGCTCCTAAGGATACAAGTGAACTCACGACTAAATATTGGATGGAACAAGTATGGACAATGTGGTTTCATGATGAGCCAAGTAGAGAAATGACATTAGAAGAAAAGGTTGATGCGATTGCTAAGTTATTAGGTGCTGAGTTTGAATGGAAGGAGGAGCAGGAAAAGGTTTTGGTCGCAAAGTTGCCAAGAAAGGCGAGGAGACCAAGAAAGAAAAGGGGTAAATAACCGAACAAAACCCACTCCCCTACTGCCTAAAATCGGTGGGGGAGTGTGTGGGGGAGAGGGGGTGAAATATGAATACAACAAAGATATTTTTAATTAGTGTAGCGGTGGGGATAATAGTGGGCGTTGGTTGTTTGACTTACTTTAATAAGCCAACAACAAGAGCCTTTACTTCAGAAGAGATTTGTAATGGTAGTTGTCGGGTTGATGGTTACTACACCAGCACAGGAGAAAGGTTTTGCGACATAGAGAGAGGGTGCGGTTGGGTGGAGGGGTTTTTAGATTATTATTGCCCCGAGTGGTAAAATAAGAGTATGAAGAAAGCGATCGGTAGGCCGACTAAATATATTCCGGCTGTTATTTTCCCTAAGATAGAAGAATATCTAACTACTGTTGGTCGGGAGCAGACGAGCTTACCGAGCGTTGAGGGGTTAGCGATATATTTGGGTGTTCATAAAGATACCATCTATGAATGGGCTAAAAGACACGCTGGTTTTTCCGACTACCTTAAAAGGGTAGCAGATAAACAAAAGAAACAACTAATGGATGATGGGCTGTATGGTGGTAGGGAAGTCAATGCGGCAATGGCAATCTTCTTGTTAAAAGCAATCCACAGACTTAATGAGGGCCCACAAGTAGCGATACAAATAAATATTAAGCCGATATTAGGCGGCAAAGCAGCTAAAAATGTTATACACGCAAACAACAGCGACCAAGAAACTTCTTGAACTAACCAAAAGGATTAGGGGAGTAGCCGGTGGTACGGGCGCTTCTAAGACTGTCAGCATAATGCTTTGGCTGATAGACTACTGCCAAGCAACTAAGGGGCAGTTAGTATCGGTAGTCTCCGAGTCTTTCCCTCATCTCAAGCGTGGCGTTATCCGAGACTTCTTGAGCATCATGAAAGAGCATGGTTACTTCAAAGACAAGCAGTGGAATAAGACCGACTATGTTTATACTTTTGAGAAAGAGTCAATGCTTGAGTTTTTTAGTGCCGACCAACCGGGTAAAGTAAGGGGGCCGAGAAGAGACGTTTTGTTTATCAACGAAGCGAACAACATCTCCTTTGAAACCTATACCCAGTTAGAAATAAGAACACGCAAGATAGTTTGGCTGGACTGGAACCCTGTTAGTGAGTTTTGGTGGTACACAGAGGTTCATGGCAAGGTTGACTGTGATTTTATCACTTTAACCTATAAAGACAACGAGCGCCTCAACGAGAACATTGTCAAGACGATTGAGTCAAGGAAGGGCAATAAGAACTGGTGGCGAGTGTATGGTTTAGGACTGTTAGGGGAAGCAGAGGGGCGGATATTTACCGGTTGGAAGACAATTAGTAAGATACCCCACGAGGCAAGGTTGGAGAGGAACGGTCTTGACTTTGGGTATAGTAACGACCCTACCTCAATAGTGGCAATATACCGATACGATGGTGGTTTTATCTTAGATGAGATACTTCATAGAAAGGGAATGGCAAACAAGCAGATTGCTGATACCCTGTTAAACTCCAGTGATACCTTGACGATTGCCGATAGTGCTGAACCGAAGAGCATTGACGAGATACGGGGATACGGCGTGAACATAATTGGGGCGCAGAAGGGGCAAGGGAGCGTCTCACAGGGCATTCAGTATGTTCAAGACCAAAAGATATCAGTTACTAAAAGAAGCCTCAATGTTCTTAAATCTTATCGTAATTATCTTTGGGAAACTGATAGGGACGGCAAGATAATCAATGTTCCCGAACACATCTTTAGCGATGCGATGGACGCGGTGCGGTACGGAATGGAGAGCTTGAAGCCACGAGAGGAGGAGGGAGAGATACCGGACGATACTAAAATGTTTGACAACGATGGCTTCTACTAAATATGAACTCTCTATCCGTGAGCATAATATCCCTGCCCACTTAGACATTGAGCGGGATATAAAGTTGAAGAAGAATGGCTTGTTTACTTTTACATTAAGGATTAATGGTGGTAATATAGTAGATTACAGTCTAATGGAATATGTTGATGTCAAGCGAAAGTATCTCGGATTTAAGAAAGCTGTTGTCGCCAAATCTACCACTTCACATCATTATTGAGAATGAGGTGGGACAGACGCAGTACGGACAGATAACTTTCAATGTTATTCTCAAGGATAGCGAGGCTCATATAGAAACGCTGAACATTGTTAAGAACAAGCGGATTAGGTATAAAATGTAGGGCTTGTTGACAAGGTGGGGTTTGATATAGTAAGATTATAGGTAAGACCGATACTGCTCTAATGCAGATGTAAGGCACTCCTTTAGGGGGTGTCTTTTTTATTGACCAATATGACCAAACTCCGAGACCAGATACTAACTCGAAAAAGTGCCGCCGAAGATAGTTTAGTTACTAAGCGGGACTTGTGGGACGAGGTTGAGAAGCTCTTCCATAACCAACTAACCTCTTCTATCGCTACCAAAGGCAAATCAAGGGTGTTTGACCCTAAACTAACCACCTTAACGCTGGAACGAGGCTATCGGGTGATGGCGCAACTGCCTACCGGCAAGGTGCGGGCAGTATCCTCTAACGACCAAGCGACCAGCACGATGATGAACTTGGTGTTAGATAAGTACATTATCCCTCACGCTAATGCCCAGTTTGATTTCTTGACCAAGCTCCGGATGATAGATATCTATTCTAACCTTTATGGTAACTTCTTTGCTTTAATAGATTGGGATGTAAAGAAGAACGGTTATGTCGGCCCCGACCTTTGGCTCTTGAATATCCGTGATATCTTCCCTCAAGTGGGGTCAGTATCAGTAGAGGATAGCGACTTTATAATCGTCCGCACCTGGAAGCCTCTCTCTTACTTTGAAAACCTCTCTAAGCAAAAAGGCTATAAGAATGTTAGCAAGATTATCACTAAACTTAAGGATATCTCCGGCTCTAAGCAGAACCGCTCTGATAGCACCGACAAATCGGAGAGGGAGAAGTCCCAGTATCCTTCAGCAATGGCGGCTAAAGAGGCTGGTTACTTTGAAGTGCTGACACAATACGAGAAAGACCGTTGGGTAGACTTTTGTGTAGATGCTGATATGGAGTATAGGGATATCAAGAACCCTCACGAGAACGGAGAGCTACCAGTGGCTTGTAAATACTCAATTCCTTTGTTAGATGACTTTATGGGGATGGGCGACTTTGAGAGGGGCAAGTCAATGCAGATGGTGATTAACTCTATCTGGAACTTATACTTAGACGCTACTAAGATGTCCATATTCCCACCAGTGATAATTAACAAAGACAATGTTGCCGCTGAGAGTTCTTTCAAGTATGGTGCGGCCGAGAAGTGGTTAGGAAGGGGACAGATTAATAATGTCGCTCAAGCAGTCAACCTTAGTCCTAAAGGCATTGCCACCTTTAATAACACCTACCAGGTCGCTAACGCCGCCCTCCTTAATATGTTTGGCACGAGCGATACTGCTGTTACCTCACAGACAGAAGCGGGCTTTGGCAAGACACCGGAGGCGTTAAAGATGCAGGGGAGAAGGGAAAACACTCGTGATAATGCTGACCGCTTCTATATGGAACGGTTCTTGAAGACAACGATGACTAAAATGGTCAACCTCGTTGCCAAGAAGCAAATGGGGCCGATTGTCTTCCGCTTGTTTGGTGATGACTTTGAGAAGATGAAGCGTACCAACCCCGATTTAGAAGAGAACTATGACGAAAAGACAGGCAAGATAACTATTGATAAGAGCAAGACTGGCTCGGTAATTTACGACTACGAGATAGTCTCGGGCTCGACCTACGCTGTTGACCAAGAGTCGCAACAGCAAAATATGGTGATGCTCTTACAGCTTCTATTGAAAAGCCCAGAATTGATACAGATGATTAGTCAAGAAGGCTACACAATAAAGATGGGCGAATTGTTTAAGAGGGTGATATCCAATTCAGGTGTTCAGGATTGGGATAAGATTTTAGAGGAGAAGACAGAGGATGAGAAGGCCGATGCTACTTTACAGGATGACGCTGAGAGGTTGGCAATGGCGATGGAGCAGATGCAACAGCCAGCCGGTGGAGCAGGAGCGAATATGAACCAAATACCAGCACAACCAAATGAAGGATTACCAAGCGGTCCGACCAGATAAATACTTTTCTTCTCTACCGAGCGTCATTAAAGACGAAGAGGCCAAGAAGAAAGGCACGACAGAAGAAGAGCGGGCATTAATGGCTCTATCTGAAACAATGGGGTGGAAGATGTTAGGCGAGTATATTGACCGCCTTGTCAGTGATTTAGACAATGTTAATGACCAGGCGATATCCAGTGGGGCTACCTTTGAAGAAATTGGACGGAACACATTAGTTGTCAACTTAGCTAAAGGGGTAATAAAAAGGATAAAAGACAAAGTGTCTGATGCCAAAGAAATTTGTGAAAAGCAACCAGAGAAAGAATGAGGAGGTTTTAGATTTTAATAAGCCAAGTTTTGCCTTTATACCAAAGGGAAACCATAAGTGGCGGCAACAAGGACCGTACTTGGTTTGTAAGTCGTGCGAGTTACAGCACGCGGTTTTTATAGGAATGGATAAGGTGATGGTGGGAATGAACAAGGATGGCAAACCGATATTGAAAAGTAGAAAGTCCATAAAGGGATTTTAACCTAAAATCTCTCTACGGGCGTTTTATAGCTCGGGTTCTCTCACATTACCATACAGGTGTGTAAAAGGAGGTGAGTAGGAAATGACTCATCAAAATGATGAAAATCAAGCAAAGGCGTTAAACGGGAAGGATGAGGATAACATCCTTGACACTACGCCGGTGACAGAAGAAAAAACTACTGGGGAAGTTCAAGAGCCAGTTGCAGAGACCGAACCGACGGGAAAGGGAGAAGCGAAAGGCGAAGGGGCGGAAACAGGAGAAAGCTCAAAGAAGGGCTACAGCCAACGGGTGCAAGAGCTCAATACCAAAGCTAAGGTAGCAGAGGTACGAGCAGAGAAGGCAGAAACCAAAGCACAGTCATTGGCGGAGAAACTTGGGGAACTTACAGGCTCAGAAGAGCCTTCGTCCGATAAAGGACCATACAAGCCTCAAGTGACACCGGGTGCTGAAATAAGTCCTGATCAGTATAAGCAAGATGTGATGCGGACAGCCGATAGCATCGTTCAGATTAGGATAAAACAGCAAGACGCTGTTAATCGTATTAACAACGAAGCCAACGAGGTGGTAGGTGAATACCCTCAACTTGACCCTAATAGCAAGGAGTTTGACCGAGAGCTTTCTGATTCAGTTACTGCGGCGGTGGAGGCAACAGTTAGAGCCGACCCGTACAAAGCATCACCGAAAAAGCTTGTCGCTAAGATGATGAAACCTTACCAAAGGGCAGTAACTAAGCAAGTTGGCAAGGTTACCGAAAATATCGCTAAGCAAGTATCGGAGACCGCAACAAGACCGACTGGCGTAGCATCAAGCGAGAAGAAATTCGAAGAGCTGTCTCTAAAGGATATGGAGAAGAAGCTCGGAGTAGTCCAGTGAGGCTCTCAGCAAGAACTTAGCAAATTAGCAGGCTTGCTATAAAAGGAGAGTGAAAATATATGGCACAAACTAACATCACAACCACCCTTACGCAGGAGGTAATGACTTACTATGAGAAAGTCTTTCTTGCCAGGGCGGAATATGAGTTAATTTTGAAAGAAGGGGCTCAAATGAGAAGCCACTCGGACAATTCAGGTCGGACAATCAACTTTACACGGTACACACCGTTGACGGTTATTACTGACCCATTGACTGAGTCTTCAAACCCAACAATCTGCGCGATTACTGCTTGCACAGTGGCCGTTACTCTTTCTGAGTATGGTCTAACTGTTAATACTTCCAAGCTATTGTCTTTAGTTTCTATCGACAAGAGTATGGCGGAAAAGATAGCTTTAACCGGACAGAACATGGGTGAAACTCTCAACCGTTTAGTAAGAAACGAATTTTCTAATGCTACACAAGCTTATCCCAATAGTGCGACATCAAGCACCATTGCGTCAACTGATAAGTTGAGTGCATCAGCAATTCGAGGCTTTACGAAGACGTTGGAGATCAATAAGGCTCGACCTTATCCTGACGGACTATGGATTGGTAAGACCACACCTCAAAACAAGTACGACTTGCTTGGGGATACAACCTGGGTTAATTCCAAGACATATTCTGACGTTAAAGACCTTTACAAGGGCGAAATGGGTGAACTGTATCAAGTTCGCTGGCTTTTGAATAAGGATGTAGCGTCAGCGACTGGAGATCCGGCAAGCGCAGCCTGTGCGGTGGTAATGTATTATTCATACGTTCACGGACAAGACGCTTTTGGAGCTTTCGATTTAGAAGGCGACAAACCAAAGCTTTACGTTTTGGCGAACCAGATTGACAGCGGCAACCCAGCAGGAAGACTGACCAAGATTTCTTGGGCAGGTTCTTACGCATCCAAACTACTTAATAGCGAATGGGCATTAGTAGCTAAGTGCGCAGCTTCTTGATAGAGAAGTAACTCTAAAATGCTGAGGCGGCAGCTTGAGCGGCAATTGATAGTGAAAAAGATAAACTATCGAAGCACCGTACCGCCAATTTAACAAACTAACATGAAAGATAGGTCAACCAGACAAGCAGATTTAGATAGTCTAAAGAAAGATTACCGCTATGCGGACAAAGATGGTCGGAGGCGTATAAACGGAGCCGCTCATAAGATTGTCAATGAGTCAAAAGCGGTGCGGTCAATGAGGCAGGAGCTGATTAAAGCCCATCGTAAGGGGGACACTAAAAGAATAGCGGAAATACATTATTCCGTTGATAGGCAGAGTAAATATAGAAATGACTGATACAACCTTTAGAGAACAACCAAGTGAGGCAGAGGCAAGACCAAAGCAGGAAACGACTAAGCCTGTTGACGCTAAGACCGATGGCAAGACAGCCATTGAGCCGCCTTTTCTTGATTATGAGAAGGTAAATGGTCACCCATACCTTGTTGACCACTTTAAGTTAGGCGATAGCTGGCAAGACAAGATGGGCGGTTTTGGAGAAGAGATAGGGACGATAGATGGCTATTTGGCTAACCAAATCAAGTATGGCAAGATAGACAATTCGGTCGAGGCGGTCAAGGGGGCTTTAAAGAAGATAGAGAAGATGTGCGGAGCGGATAAAAGCGAAAGGGTAACAATGCGGATAGAGAAGATAGCCGCTTATACGGAGTTTCTTAACAAGACGATGGATATTGATTATCATAATTATAAGTATGGTCATAGCTAATATTGACCAGAGGAAGTAAGTAGTGTTATAATAGTTTTAGTAGGTTAGTTTAGGCTTATTTATGGATTATATTACTGGCAGTCACGGATTTTTAGGCACGCATCTTCTCCAAGCCCTCAAAGGACGGGAAGTTACCGCTATACCCCACGCTAAGATTAAGACCACCAAGTTAGAGCCTTTTGATAACTTCTACTTTCTCTCTACCTACGGCAATATGTATTTTCATAAGGACGACAAAAAGATAATACAGGCTAATGTATCGGATTTAATCAGTATGGTTCTCCAGGTGGACGGCGAACCCTTCAACTCCTTTGTCTATATGAGCACCTCTTCAGTCAAGCTCCCTAAGCAGACAATGTATTCCCGCACCAAGAAAGCGTCAGAAGAGATACTGCTATCCTTTGCCGAGAAGTACCACAAGCCTTTTTGTATAATCCGCCCCTACTCTATTACTGGCGTTGGCGAGCAGAAAGAGCATCTTATCCCTACCCTTATTAGGAGTTGTCTTGAAGGAGAACAGGTTAATTTTGTTCCTGACCCCGTCCACGACTTTATAGATGTTGACGATGTGGCGGCAGGGATAGTCAACCTCTCTTCCCATCACGCCAGGGGGATATTTGAGTTAGGCTCAGGCAGGAAGCATACCAATCAGCAGGTGTTAGAGATAGTTGAGGCGATAACAGACAAGAAAGCCAATGTTAATACTGTAGGGCAGTTGAGGCTTTACGATAATGAGGATTGGGTATCATCTAACTTCCGAGCAAGGAGTTATGGGTGGTTGCCTCGTGTTTCTTTAGAGGAGAGCATTTTAGAACAAGTGAAGGCATATAAAAAATGAATACTTTAGAACGGCGCATCATTGATATCAGCTACAGGCATGGTCTAACCCATATTGGCTCGTGTTTAACCAGCGTTAATGTGATTGATAAGATTTATCAAGTCAAGAAGAAAAAAGACCCCTTTATTTTGAGTAATGGACACGCCGCATTAGCCCTCTATGTAGTGTTAGAAAAATATGAAGGTAAGGATGCCGAGAAACTATACCTGAAGCACGGCACGCACCCTAGCCGCGATCTGGGAGATGGTATCTATTGCTCGACTGGCTCTTTGGGACAGGGGATAACGGTGGCGGTGGGGATGGCATTGGCCGATAGAAAAAGCAAGGTGTATGTTTTAATGAGCGACGGCGAGTGTGCCGAGGGAGCGGTTTGGGAAGCATTGCAGGTAGCTTCTAAACAAAGATTGGAGAACTTGAACATCGCGGTTGTTTGTAACGGCTATTCTGCTTATGGCAGGGTTGACGTTGACGACCTCGATACCAGACTGAACGCCTTTTACCCCACCCTTTGCTTTAGAACCAACCTTTTTAACCTGCCTGATTTTTTACAGGGATTAAGCGGTCATTACTTAAAATTAGACGAGAAGCAATATAAAGAATTAGGGGGGACAAATGAAAAGACACAATAGCTTTCGTGGGTATTTTGCCTACGAATTACACCAGCAAATGAAGAAGAACCCCGACATTTGGGTAATCACTGCCGATTTGGGTTTTGGTATGTTTGACGCTATCAAGCAGGACTACCCCGACCGCTTTATTAACATAGGCGCGGCAGAGCAAGCAATGGTCGGCATTGGCGTTGGAATGGCTCTAAAAGGCTTGATACCATTTTGTTACAGCATTACCCCGTTTTTGCTCTATCGGCCGTTAGAGTGGATAAAGAACTATCTACATCACGAGAATATCCCTGTTAAGCTGGTCGGAGCGGGAGTTGGTAAGGATTACAAGGATGATGGCTTCACTCATTGGTCGGATGAGCCATTTAACACCATCGTCAGTCGTTACCCTAACATTCAGCAGTTTTATCCTGATACTAAGGAGTTAGTGCCAGCAATGGTCAAAGAGATGATTGAAAACAAGAAGCCAGCATTTTTACACTTACACCGATGATAAATATAGCAATTCCTATGGCAGGGTTGGGCTCAAGGTTTCAGTTTACCTATAAAGAGCCTAAGCCCTTGATTGATGTTGACGGTAAGCCAATGGTCAAGGCAGTTATTGACTGTATCAAGCCTAAGAGCGACTACCGCTTTATCTTTATGACTAATAAGGAAATGGATCACGGCTGGGAGATAAGCAGAGCATTGAAGTCGTGGGAGCCGACATCAAAGATAATCCAGCTCGAGAGACAGACGGAAGGGGCTTTGTGCACGATGCTAACCGCCGCCAGCCTGATTAACAATGAAGATGAGCTGTTGATTTCTAATTGTGACCAAGTGATAGAGTTTGATATAAATGAGTTTTACGAGGCGGCAAGAAAAAGCGATGCGGACGGAGCTATCCTAACTTATAAGAGTAGAGAGCCGCACCACAGTTTTGCTAAGGTCAAGGATGGGTATGTGACTGAGTGTGCGGAGAAGATAGTCATTTCTAACCATGCTACCATAGGGCTGTATTGGTTCAGGCACGGGCGGGATTTTGTCAATGCGGCGGCAGAGAAGGTAGGCAGTAATGACAGAGAACCGAATGGAGAGTTTTACAACTGTCCGGTCTATAATCGTGTTATCAAGAATGGACTGAAAGTTAAAATCTATGAGGTTAATAAAGAGGATGCCTACACGATAGGCACGCCTGAAACATTAAGGAGGTATCTTGACCATATCATCAAACAATAAATACACAAATATGCAGAGGGATTACTATTCTTCCACAGGCGAAGAGTGGTCTTATGACAACCGTGATTTGATTGTGGGGTCTTTCGATCAACACAACCAGTGGAAGGACTATGAGTGTTTATTAAAAGGGATAGAGAGTAAAGATAAGGTCGCCTTGGACTTTGGTTGCGGGCCAGGTAGGGCGATTGTCTTGTATAAAGATAGATTTAAGAGAATTGATGGGGCGGATATCTCCGAGAGTTTATTAGAAAAGGGGGCCAAATACATCAAGGATAATGTTAAGGGTCTTTGTCATCTTTATTTGGTTGACGGGATATCTTTGAATGGTGTTAAGGGCGGAGTTTATGATGTTGTCTTTTCGACAATTACTCTACAGCATATTTGCGTTCACGAGATTAGATACAACCTGATGAAGGAAATCTACCGAGTCTTAAAACCAGAGGGTTGGTTTACTGCCCAAATGGGTTACGGGGGAAAAGACCATGCGGTTGGGTATTATGAGAATTACTATGATGCTACTGGAACAAATAGTTCTTGCGATACGAGAGTTGAGGATGCGGATTACCTAAAGAAGGATTTAGAGAAAATAGGTTTTAATAATTTTGAGCATAAGATTGGGCGGACAGGCCCAGGCGATATTCATTCAAACTGGATTTATTTTAGGGGGCAAAAATGATAACACAAAAGCAATGTGCTAAAATTCTTAACAAGTGGCCGATAGACTATACGCCGCAGTATCGGTCATTTATCTGTGGTGGTTGCGGGGGGACGATTAGAAAGGCTTGGCACATTCATTGCGTTATTGAGGGGTATAAGAGGGAGTTTCACTTGTGTTGGCAGTGCGGATTAAAGTATGGATTGAAGGTATGACAGGAACAGAGAAACTACTATTAATGGCTGATGACTACCTAAAGGATAAGGTAGATTATATGGTCTTTGCCTCCTCTTTGTTAGGGATAATCAGGGGGGGACATTTGATTAAGCATGATAAAGAAGTCGATATTTGTGTTCACGGTAAGGACTTAACCGATAAGGTGATTAGCACAATGGAGTCTGACGGCCTCTTATTCTCTCCTCTTCGTGCTAAAGAGAAGTACCCAGAGATGTATCTTTCTTTTTCCAATGTTGTCGGCCCCATTGGAATTAAGGTGGCTTTTAATCCTCTTTGGATGAAGAAAGGGGTTTGTTATCAGAACCCTACTGACGATGATTGTATTGTTTGGAAACCTGAGGATTACCCCAAGAAAACTTGGTCAACGATTAAGTATCTTGGTCGGGAGTTCAAGGCCCCGCATGATCCTGAAAAATGGCTGGAGTATTATTACGGCGAGAGTTGGCAAACACCTATTGCGGGTAACTGGTGGGATAATAAGAACCTTAGAAAGTGGGAGGATTTATGGCGTTAAAAGCACTATTTTATCCAGATGTTCCTTTTGACAGCCTCTTTATCCCCTACATCTTTAAGGAGATATACCTCGAGGGGGTCTATGTGGACATCTTTAACCAAAAGAAAGATATGGTTATTGTCGATGTCGGCGCTAACATTGGCATCGTTACTCACTATATGAGACAGTTCGCTAAAAAGATATACGCCATTGAGCCTTCGACCGAACACTTTGAAGCCCTAAAGAAGAATAAGGAGTTTAATAAGTGGGACAATGTGGATATTTTCAATATGGCGATTGCCAGCCAGAATGGAGAGATGGTCTTAAACCTTAACTCACAAAACAGAACTTGCCACAGCCTTGTCTTGGGTACAAACGAGGGCGGAGAGATGGTTAAGACCCAAACCTTTGCTACTTTTATGAAGGAGAACAAGATTGACAAGATTGATTTTGTTAAGTTTGATGTTGAGGGGGCAGAGGAGTCAATCCTTATGAGCGAGGGGTTTACCTCTGTAGCGGACAAGGTTTTGGCGATTGAAGTAGAGTTTCATTTTCCTGGTTTCGAGAGGATAGTAGAACACATGATTAAGCTGGGCTATACCGCCAGGCGATACGAGTCCAGCGCTGTTATAATTTTATTTACAAGATGAAAAAAGAAAAGGTTGTGTTTTTTACCTTTGTAAGCGACGACTATTACAAGCCTATCGGCACGCCTAAAATGATCAACTCTTTTAAGCGCTTCCACCCCGATATTGACTTGGTGGTCTTTAGGCAAGATGTGGTTGATTATATGTTCAAGCGGTTCGGCTTTCTCAACTGGCTCAATGCTAAACCAACCTTCGCTAAACTCTTAACCGATAAGTATGACTTGGTGGTCAATGTTGACGCTGATAGCGTCATCTTAGGGCGGCTAGACGCGGTGTTAGCCCAAGACTACGAGGTAGGAGCGGCATGGAATTATAATGACTTCGAGAACAGGAAGGTAAAGAATGTTACCGAGAAGATGTTTGTCAACGCAGGAATGGTCGCCTCACGAAAGAAGGAGTTTTGGGATATTTGGGAGATAGAGAACCGCGAAGCCTATAAATATGTCTGCGCCGAGAATGATATCCTCAATCTCATTTGGTATAACAACACCGCTTTCAGGAAGAAGATATTTGATAAGAAAAAGGATTACTATGGTTGTAAGTCTTTGGGAAGAGAGAAGGAGTTTGTTGTTGATGGTAATAAGGTGATGTGTCGAGGAGAGCAAGTGAGGCTCTATCACCACGCCAAAGGCCCAGGGGCAATGCCTAAGCTCCAATTCGAGAAGATGGGGTTTAACGATGATGTGGTTACCTATATGAACTTTGTCAGCGGATATGGCAAGAGTGCTGTTTATGGAGATATATGAATAAGCCTTATAGCGTCTGGACACCACAATTTGTTCCCTGGAGTGGTGGGATTAGGGTGATGCACGCCTTAGTCGATGCCCTCAAGAAAAAGGGGCAACAGGTGCTTATTAATGCTGTTATCCAAGACCAAGACTTTATCGCCGTCTATCCGGAGCTTTGTCAAGGCAACCCCCTTAACAGCAAGCGGGTGGTGCGGTGGATATTGAGTTGGCCAGGCTTTATCGGTGGCGGGCCGACTAAGTTTGCCAAGACAGACCAAATCTTTGTCTTTTCTAAGATTTATAACACTATGGGCGTTGACGATGACCATATAATGTTTCTCCCTGCCGTTGACATTAATATCTTCCACGAAACCAATTTCAACAAGAGAACCAAGAAATGTAAGTATGTTAGCAAGGGGATTGACCTCCACCTGCCGGAGCTTGAGGGGGTAGAGGAGCTTCACAAGGAGATGGCGGTTGACCAGCAAGCCTTAGCCGACTATTTGAACGGGTGTGAGGTGCTTTACTCTTACGACCCTGCTTCAGCCATCTTTGAGTGCGCCCGCTTGTGTGGTTGTCGAGTGGTAATTATTCCCCCTAAGCCTTATGCTCATTCCAAGTATGGCAAGATGACCAAGAAAGAGTTTAGCCAATATGAGCCAGGAATGAACGGAATTAGCTGGGGATTAAAAGAGAATGTACCCCTTGATGCCGACAAGTTTATGGATCACTATATTGATATGATAATGACCTTCGACCGAAAGCTAAATAAGTTTATTGAAATAACGCAGAAATGAAAACAATAAAAATCTTTTGCCTCCCAAGCCACGCTTCTAAGGAGCGAGTATCGGGGGTAGATTTCACCCGTATCATTCAGCCAATGGAACACCTTAACGGTTGGACAGACGGAGAGGTAAAAATCAAGACCGATGTCTGGAACATCTTTGATAAGAATAATGCTGACTGGCGTAAGATAGCCAAAGACTATGACGTTATCTATCTTAACTATCTCAACCAAGCATGGGGGTTTGCGGCAATGGGAGCGATGGCGAGAAAGTATGGGCGGAATATAGTAATGGATTTTGACGATGACCTTTGGGGTATTCTCCCCGACAACACCGCCTATCAAGTCTATAAGAAGGGGAGCGAGGGGATTAAGGTAATAACCTCTATCGCCAACGAGGTTGACTATATTACCTGTACCAACTCTTACCTTAAAAACGCCATTGCCCATAACACACTCAAGCGGCACGAGTCTATCAAGGTCTTTCCCAACTACATTGACTTAGACCTCTATAAATACCACCCTCGTTTCAAAGACGACCAGCAAATACAACTGGTTCACTTTGGGAGTAGTAGCCACTTTGCCAGCCTCCAGTCAGAGGAGTTTAACAAAGGGATAGACAAGATACTCAAGGAATACCCCAATGTTATCTTTAAGACGGTCGGGGCATTTATCCCCAAGTATAAGATGCGCTGGGGGGCAAGATACTCCCACTCCTTCGGTAATGTCGATGTGTATAAATGGATTAAAAATAAATTCCCTTTAGCAATGAAGGAAACGGACATCTTCGTAGCGCCTCTTACAGAGAATACCTATAACCGTTGTAAGAGCTCTATTAAGTTTATAGAAGCGTCAAGTGCTAAGAGGGCGGGGGTTTGGCAAGACATTCGCCAATATCAAGAGGTGGTCGATGACGGCAAGAATGGTCTTTTGGCAAGAAGCGCCCAAGATTGGTATCAAAAAATTAAGAGGCTTATATACGACAAAGAGCTAAGAAAGAAGATGGGCAAGAACGCCTTTGAAACAATAGAAAGGGATTGGCAAATTAAAGACCACCTTGATGCCTACGGTCAATTCTTCAAAAAGGTCTTTCTTGACAAGGATAAATAAAGTGTTATATAATTAGTATTAAGTAAGCTTTTCGGCTACCATTAGAGTAGTGCGTTAGCTCTCACGACTTTGTCGTGGGGGCTTTTTTTATGAGATTGTAAAAGTTTATCTAAAAAAATATGGCGTTATGGGACACAAATCCCTGGACAACTCCAGGGTATCAACAAACTCGAACAACTGAACAGGGCTATTCTGGGCCAGGCCCAGGTGGCTTTGGCACATATGACCCAGGTGGTGGATTTACACCAGCACCAACAGGGAGTGTTCTTGGAGCAACGACAGCACCAACGGGTGGCGGTGGAGGCACTTATACCCCACCAACACCAACAGGTGGCGATGGTGGTGGCGGTGGAGACGGTGGCGGAGGCGGTGGCCCTTCGGCAGAAGAGTTAGCCGTTCAGCAACGAGAACAGCAAGCAAGAGGTGAAATAGAGTCAGGCTATTCTGGCTACTTCAACCAACTAAACACAATGCTTAACGAGGGTTTGCCTGCTCAACAAACAGCTCAAAAGGGAATTGCTGAAAGTCAATACAGGCAGGGAGTAGCAGGTCTTGGTTCACAAAGGACAGAAGGAATGGGACTGCTCGGCAGACAAAGAGAAAGAGCAACGGAAGGCCAAGCAAGAAACCTCCGTGACATTTCCTCTAACCTTAGAAACTCTTTTATGGCTGGCAATGTCTATTTAGGGGCACAGGGAGCAGGCGATAGTTCAGCCGCTAACCAATACTCTTATGCCTTAACCAAGATGGGCACTCGCCAAAGAGGGGACGTAATGAGGCAAACCGCCGATATACAAAAAGAGATTGGCGATAGAGAAGCAAAGCTCCAGAATATCTACACTGATGAAACTAATAACCTTACCGAATTGAAGAACCAGAAGATAATGGGGATTGCTTCTTGGTTTCACGACGCCCAAAATAAAATAAGAGATGCTCAGGGACGAGGAGAATTGGAAAAAGGTCTCGACTTAAAAAGCCTATCCGAAAACCTACTCAACAACGCTATTAACCAACTTAATGCTGTTAAAGAAGAAGAAAAAAACAAGAGGACGGCACTTGAAGAATGGGCTTTGAGCAACGCTTCCGATATTAAACAAGTAAGAGCCAATATGCAGGGAGTGCAAGGATTTAATCCTCAACTACCCCAAGCTCCTCGAGCAATAGCGGGACAGCCTCAAATGGGGGCACAGGGGAATATAAACGTGCCAGGATATTACGGTTCTAATCAGGAAGATGAAAAACAAAAGCAACTATTTAGTAATCCAGCATGGATGGCATAAGGGGGGTAAACAATGAGCTTGCTCGACCTCAGCTCCAAAATTAGGAAACTCCTCAGATTACCAGCCCAGAACCTCAAGGCGTGGGGGCAGGTGGCTACGCAACCAAAATTACGGCAGGAATACGCTCAGCAGGTGGCTAAACCGGCGGTTCAGAGGGTTACCCAGCCGATTAAGAGGTTTCAAGAGACCAGACCACGCCCAATTCAAGCAGGTGCTGCTGAAGTTGGTAGATTTCTACAGAAAGCCCCAGAATACAAAATCCCTAAAGAGCGAGTAGTTAAGCCTTTGAGACCGTTTACTGGTTTGGCTGAATGGGGGCCAAGAATGGTAGGGAGCCAGATAAGAAGCTACGGAAAAACACTGGAGGAAGTTGCTACTCAAGAGGGCAGAAAGAAAGCTGCTCTTTCACTCAAAAAGGTGCTTACTGAAAAGCCTTCTCTAAAGACATTGGAAGAACCGGCGGTTCGGTGGGCTTTTGACGTTCCTGACATCTTACCTGGAGGGTTTTTGTTTGGAGCGACAATAAAGGAATTAGGTGAAAAAGGAGCAAGAGAATTAGCGGAGAAGGCGGCAAAAGAGATAGGTGAAAAAGGAGCAAAGGAAGCTATCCCGGAAGGCTTAGAGTCGCTTGCTAAAGAGGCACGGAAGTATAAGAGTGCGGAAGATTTTACTAAGAAACTAAAAGACCTTGCGGAACAAGCGAGGGGTGCAAGAACAGCAGAGGCGGGAATAAGGTCATTGCCAAAAGAAGATAGGTTTTTGGCAGAAGTGGCAATAGGAACAAGATTTCAACCCGAGATAATAGAAAGTTTTGCTAAAAAATACGGACATGGTGAAGAGGCGATTAAAGACTTCTACAACCAAGTCACTAAAGGAGTAGGGCCATCAGTGAAGATAGGAAAGAAAATATCAGAGCCACTACCGTCAATCCGAATAAAAGGAGCAGAGGAGTTGCCACAAGTCCGAGCAGAAGCTGGATTAAAAAAGGCTGTTTCTCCATCAGAAGTTATTATACCACGAGATGAGAAATATGCCTTCAATATCAACAAAAAGAAGCTGGGACTGACGGGTGAACCAGCCCAAAAGTTAGACGCTACTGTGAAGAAGATGCGACCGATATTAGAACAAAGGAAGGGGATGCCCTTAACCGACGAGGAGATAATCAGGAACGGAAGAAAAGCAGATGTTTTGGGAAAAGTTATGGGTCGGGAAGAGGCGGCAGAATTTTCTTCAAAACTACAAGCTACTCGCAATTACCTGAAAACCGCCAGTGGCAAGAAGGGAATTACCCCAGAGTATCTTTCTCAAATAGACATTCTATCTTCAACGGCGGCAGACACAGGGCGCAGACTAAGGTCTTTTGCGGTCAACGCTGAGGATGTAGGGATTAAACAGGCAATAATAAAAGATTTGAAGGCATTGGGTATTGAGACAAAAAGACTGGTAGAAGCTGGAAAGAGAGTTGATTGGAATGATGCTAACCAAGTAACCGAATTTTACCGCAAATTCAAACCAGCTACCTTTGCCGAGAAACTACAGGAGTATCGTTATGTAAATATGCTCTCCAGCCCAAACACCCATCTTAGCAATACCTTTAGCAATTTCTTACAGAGTGCTATTGTCAAACCAGTGGAAAAAACAATAACCGGCCAACTTGATTGGGTTAGATCACGGCTGACGGGTAGTGAACAAAAATACTTTGCCAGACAAGGGGTCGATTATGCCAAAGGATATTGGAAATCATTGCCAGAGGCGTGGACAAACTTTAGGTCAACAATGGCGGGAGAAGGTGGGTTAAGAAAACCAGATATTGACTTTATCCCTACGGGAACAGGTAGGGTTCACAAGTTATTTACAACACCACTAAGGGCATTAGAGGCATCCGATCAATTCTTCAAGGCACTGGTAATAGGTGGCGAGAAAAGAGCATTAAAGGACACTGTATTGACGACAACACAGATTGCTAAAAAAGCAGAGGCTTCGGCAGAATATACGCTTTTTAGACAGGCATTTGATCCTGATGGGAAGTTAGGACAGGGAGGATTATTAAAACTTTGGGATAAGTGGAACGTAGGAATAAGCCGTTTAAGACGACTACCTGGCGGAAAGTGGGTAGTGCCATTCCTACAAACACCAACCAATATCCTAAAACAAGGGGTAGAATACTCTCCGTTGGGAGTAGCAACGATCCCTGGAGCAAAAGAACCATTAGAACAGTTATCAAAAGCAATTATCGGGACAAGCGTTTTTGCAGGGGCTTATGCTCTTGCTAACAGTGGATTAACCACTTGGGACACTCCGACAAGCTCTAAGAAGCGTCAAGAGTTTTATGCGGCAGGACTACAGCCGTATTCGGTAAAGATAGGTGACAAATGGGTTTCATATTCTAAATTAGGGCCATTATCATACCCTATGGCAATGGCTTCGGCAATGAAATGGGCAAAAGACAATGGAGCAGAGGAGAATTTTCTGAAACAAGTAGGAATAGGAATGGGGGGATTTTTACAATTCTTTGCCGATCAATCGTATATGCAGGGGATAGGAGATGTTATTGATGCGGTTAGAGGCGATGAGTTTAAACAAGGAAGGGCGCTATCAAATATTCCCTCACAGGTAATCCCCTATCGTGCCTTACAAGGTTGGATTGCCAGATTAGTAGACCCTGTTTATAGAAAATCATCGGGGGGCGGAGTAGTTAGCCAAGCAACCAAGAGCATTATGACACAAATTCCCTTCGTATCAAAAATGGTTGAGCCATATACTACTCCGCAAGGGGAAATATCTAAGCGAGACCTACCCTTTCTTAATGCCATTTCACCTTTAAGGATTAGTCGGGAGAAACAAGGTTTCAAGATAAGCCCAGCAGGAAAAATTCAGTCTACAATCAAAATTGCCCTCCCAGAAAGCACGGAAGACCTGGGGGTTCTTTATAAAAATGCTCAGGGGACAATCGACAGATATGGAGATAAGAGATTGAAGATTGAACACGGATTGATTTCTACCGATGTAGAAGATGTAAAAGCGGATATGGACAAAGCCATTGCCTTAAAGAAAAGGATTGAAAAAGAACACCCTGACCAAGTGCTTGACATCCATATTAGCACCTATAAATCCGGTGGCGGTCAATTAGTAGAAGACAGGGCTAAGTGGGTTGCCGAAACGCTCGAGGGCTTAGACGATAAGGCACGGCAGGAAATGGTCAACCGCCTCTGGGATGAGAAGGTCATTACTAAGGGGGCAAAGGGCGTTGCTCAATACTTAGAGGATAACCTCGGCCTCAATGTCTGGGGCTATACTGGCACGAGCAAGGGGGGAGCAAAGGCTAAGAAACCAAAAGCGATCACCATTAAAAAAGTAACTATCCCTAAACTGAAAGTATCGGGAACAACGAGAAAAAGCAAACTCCCCGCTCTCAAGATAGCCAAACCGCCCACCTTAAAAACAACCGCTCGAAAGGCAACAAAGATATCAATGCCTACCTATAAAGCACCGACTATCAAGATTGGCAAAACCCCCACCTTGACAGTAGGGCGGTATAAATAGTAAAATAGTATTAGTTAATCTTTACCTACATGAGTGGTAGGTTAGACGAGTAACCCGTTAATTGGGCAGCTCGTCTTTTTTTATGGCAGCAATTATTTCAGCACTATCAGACGCAATTACCTATCTAAACTCTCTCTACGAGCAGGACGATACCGACCCTACAGCCGGAGATGAAACCTATGTCCTCTGGACTTCTTTGTTTAATGTCGCTATCAACATTTGGGAAAGCGAGGAAGGGATGCTTTGGAGAGAACTTTATGCTACCCTTGCCAATGCCGCTGATGGCGATACCACTATCGCCGCCTCTACTTGGGATTATGACTGCCCCACCGACTTTAGGTTTGTCGTTGGCAAGGTAAGGCTTGTTTCACCGAGCGGTGTATCTTCATACTATGAGGTTATCCCCGTTACTGATGTTAGCCTTTATGATGATAATTCTTCTAAATGGTGTTACTTTACTGGCAATGTCTCTGCGGGTTTTGACATTCACTTTAATCCCGACCTCTCTTTAACGACAGGAGATACAATCGCCTATGAGTATTACAAGAACGCTACCGCTCTTTCGGCGGCAACTGACAAGTTTGAAATGGCTGACCCAATGTTTGCTATCTTTTACGCCCTATCGGAGTTAAGGAAAGACGAGGGAGATACGACCTCATCGGTAATTGCTACTCAAAAACTGGAAGCAATGCGAACTAAAAACATGATGCCCTCTTTTTACGAGGATACTTCCCTCCGCAATAGGGAAGAGGATGGTTTTGGTGTTTAACTATGTATGAAATTCGCACGATTAGGCAAATCCACGGCAAAGAAAATTCTCATTGATATTAAGGACTTCTCTGGCGGCTATAACTCCCTTATTGACGAGGCACGGATGCCTCCTAAGTTTGCCGTGCAAAGCAATAACATGATGATGAGCCAAGATGCAATTTGGAAAACACGGTGGGGGACGACCTACTATGGCGCTGACTTTGGCGCTAATCCTGACGGAGCTTGTGAATATGTCAAATCTGATGGCAGTACAGAACTAATCACTATCGCCAACAGCAAGGCGTGGAAATCAACTGACGCTGGGGCGAAAACAGAGGTAACGGGGGCGACCTTTACGGCAGGAACGCAATGCTACTTTATGCAGATAGCCGGTTATCTCTATATTGCCAACGGCACAGACGATTTAGCACGCTATAATGGCACAACCCTTGCCACCTATACCGAAATCGCTAAACCAGCCAATTTAGGGGCATCTCGTGTCGCCTCTGGCCTATCCTCTGGCACTTATACCTATTACGCTGAGGTGACCGCTCTTAACTCTATCGGAGAAACAGTCGGCTCAACAGAGGCTTCAATTACCGTTGATAAAGACCGCGACACTTGGACAGCAACAACGGATAAGCTGGTTTGGTATTGGGACGCGGTGGCGACCGCCGCTCGTTACCAACTCTATCTTTCCAATGAAACTGGGTACGAAACGCTTTTGGCTTCAACGACAGAAACCAACTTTACCGATGATGGCACTAATGACCTTAATCCTTATGTAGAGCCGCCTGAACAAAATACCACTGGTGCGCCTAAGTTCATTTCAATGTGTATTTCTAACAATAGGATATGGGCAACCAATGATACCAACGATAAATATAAAGTATATTTCTCTGGCACGGGACAATATATCGGTAATTTCTCCGACTTCTATGGCGGGGGTTGGATTAACCTTGAAAAGGGCGGGAGGGAAACACCTGTTGCCGTCAAACACTATCAAAGTGGGTCAGGAGAGGGACGAGCAACGGTTTTGTGTAAAACGCCCGATGGCAAGGGGGCGGTTTGGCAACTACAAATAGCTACCGCTACCGTTGGCGACACCACTTTCTCCGTGCCTTCTGCCTCAAAGGTAGTCGGCTCTTTTGGAACGGAGTCAGCTTTGGGGGTAGTAGCGACTGAAAACGATATTGCTTTTCCTAACCGTATGGGGTGGTTCTCGCTCGGGCCCGAGAAGAACTACTACGGGATTTTACGAACAAGAGAACGCTCCTCTAATATCCGCCCCGACTGGCGCAGTCTTTGGGGAGGCAAGATTTCTACCATTGCCTCTTACTTTTACGACGCTAAGATATTTATCTCCGTCCCTTCTTCTTCAGACGGTAACGATAAAACATTTGTTTATGATACCGAGAGGGGGGTTTGGATGGTTGACTGGTCTTTTGGCGCTAAACAATTCTTGGAATACACCGACACAGATAATAAAAGCCACTTTCTTTGTATCCCTCTTTCCGGCAACAAGCTAATTGAGATATCCGAGAATAGCCTCAACGATTTAGGAACGGCTTTTAACCAATCTTATATCTCTCCTCTATTGCCAGTCTCCGACGACAAAACCTATATTATGAAGTTACGGGAAGCAATCGTTACCTTGGGAAGACCAAAGGGGTCAATTAAATTCCAAATCTTGGGGGTAGGTAAGGATAACTCCTTTGCCTCTATCGCCACCAAAACGATCACCGACTTTGGCTCTAACATTGGAGTCGGCACAGACCTTCCTGGTGAGTTTTACGCCTCTTCGACTAATTCCAGCGTCAAGAAGGTAAGCGGTACGTGGACGATTTATCTTACCGCCACCCCCTCTACCTACCAGCAGGCGTTCACAAGGGGAGCGATTAAGAAAAATGCGCAGGTTTACGCAATACAGTTTAAAGTATATAGCACCACTGCCGACACCAGCTTTAGTATCTTAAATGTCCAAGCCAAGGGATTACTGTTACGCAAGAAAATTCCCTCATCTTGGACAAGTTGACAGTAAGTTGTTATCAATATATAATGAAGATAGTTATCTTTACCCGCAAGAGTGGCGGGTTGGATGAGTAGCTCGTTAATTGAGTGGCTCATCCTTTTTTAATGCCTGGTTTAAACACAGATTTATTTAAGAAATTAGCCCGTAAGTGGGTTGGCTCAATCGGGTCGGGTGGAGTAGCTGACGCCTCGGTTACTACTGTCCCCTTAGCCTCTTCTACCAACCTTCCTACCGATACATCCGTTGTAGCAGTAATTGACCGAGTAGATGCTAATGGCACAAAGACACCAACCATAGAAGAGTCGGTTATCGGCGTTGTCTCTGGCTCAAACTTAGTTACCTGCACGAGAGGGGCAGAGGGAACAGCCCAAGCCCATTCAGCAGGAGCGGTAGTAGAAATCCTCTTTACTAATAAAGGTTGGGGCGATTTGGTTGATGGGATATTGGCAGAACATAGCCAGTTGGGCGCTCACACCACCGACACCATTAGCGAAAAGACAAGTGCGGCGGGAGTAACTGTTGACGGGGTTCTCCTTAAAGATGGTGAAGTTACCACAGACACTATAAATGAAGAAACAGGGGCGGCAGGAGTAACAATAGATGGTGTACTACTCAAAGACAGCGAGGTTACTACCGATACTATTAACGAAAAAACAGGAGCGGCAGGAGTAACTATCGACAGCCTACTTATTAAAGATGGCAATGCGGCAAAAGCAACAGTCTTATCTACCACCGCCAAATGTAGGGTTTCTTTATCAACGAATCAAGAAAATTTGACCGATTCTACTGCAACTAAAGTTCTTCTTGATACTGAAACTTATGACCCAGGAGGCAATTTTGCTGACTACAAATTCGTAGTTCCTGTTACTGGTTATTATTCGGTAATAGGGAGTATTCACTGGCGTGGTGTAGGTATGATTGCTGATAAAGAACATA
>Ga0307928_10000416_pt1 | contig 32189 bp, 47 predicted proteins | sample AceLakmetagen232_FD_201815 | JGI IMG/M metagenome (GOLD analysis project Ga0307928, IMG submission 201815) | Saline water microbial communities from Ace Lake, Antarctica - #232 | ecosystem: Environmental > Aquatic > Non-marine Saline and Alkaline > Saline | place: Antarctica: Ace Lake... | reverse complement strand
TTACACCACCAATTACTGGTCCTACTATACCTGGCAATAAAATACCAACAGCAGTAGTTGCAGAGTCAGGTGTAATATCCAATAGCGAGTTCCAAGCATATTCGGTATTATCATTCAAAGTACCATTAGTAATATTATAAGTTGCGCCATATCCTGATTGTGTTTTGTTTAGCCAAAATACAGTTCTTTCTGATAACAATACATTTAAATTATGAAAATTCACATCTGTTGGATCCCCTGTGGGTGCTGACCTCTTACCATTCAAAATTACTTTTGAAATATTGTTTTGTGTTATAATTTTGGGTTTTTTAATAATATTACTTAATAATATCTTTAAATTTGTTTCCTCTTCTTTTTTGTCTGAAAAGTACAGAAAGTTATCTCTATCAGCATATACAACTCCAAAATACATTATGAACATTTGTTGTAATAATTTTCTCAGTTTAATTTCCTTTAAATAAATATGAAAAAATACATTTCGATCTACACTATTTAATATACTACTTACTGAATATTCAGTAATACCTGCTTCTCCCATAACATTATCTATGGTATATTGAGGATTGTTGAACCAGGCATCATTTCCATGCACTAATTTAGAATCTAAAGTATCAATTATATTCCTAGCTGTAAACTCTATTGTCAAGTCAGACTTCTGTACATCCCATGTCTTTAAAAAGTATTCTCCCATTGTACAATATTCTAGCCCTGCGTCTGTTATTAACCCTATCCTACAGTTAATTGGAAATCCTGCTTTTAGTGAATCATATATACCATTGTCATTCAATGGATTAAATAGGTTATCTTCATTAATAACTTCTAATTGTAACTCATTTGCTGGAAAATCAATACCTGTCGCACTTATTTCTTCTAGCACATTAATATTAACAATGCCATCGTCGTTGTATACTTTAGCAAATCCAAAGTCAACTTCGACTATTCTCGCTCTTCGTTCTCCTGTTACCCATTTTTCTATTTCTATTGTGACAATGGTATAATCATCATCATCCACTGTAATTACCACGCTATTTTTATCATTATCTGTAACATTATACGTATTCAATAGCGTTGCACCATTATACATTTTGACTTCAAAGTCTGTTGCATATTGATTCTGTAAACTATCAAACAATACAGATATTGTCTTAGTAGAATCTGTGCTACTCAGTGTTAGTGTGACTAATGGATTAGTTGTCCACTCTCCTGCACTATCGCAAAGTGTATCACTCCACCATCCTATTTCATCTGATGCTGTTGGTGCTATATCGAAAGTCCCATCTAATTTAAAGTAAGTTGGTTCAAACGATGCAAACTTTTTATTATACCTAGCATCGTTAACAAGCTGTGTTACGTCTGATATTCCTTCTGTAGTGTTTGCAGTGGGCGTTACTGTTGATTTCATTGATGTATCGTATAATACCACTTCTGCTAACGCACTAACATATCTTTCTGACTCGAGAGCGGCTTTACTATATTCTCCACTTACTGCTATCATAATTCTATAAAGTTACAGCTAACATCAACATATGCTGTAATTTTATCTGTAGTCGAATCCTTTTTGAATGCTTGAGCAGTTATATCTCCTGCATACATGATAGTTGTTGTAAACCCTGTTCCAGTTGGATCATCAAATATACATGTGAAAGACGACAATAGTTTTATCGCCATTAATTGAGTATATTGTGCTCTCGTTAAATAATTCCAACTCATTTCTAACTTTTTCTTAACCGTAATAATATCCCTAATCAGACCACCATTAGCATTACGTTCTGAGTTTTCAATTTGAGTAGGATAAGGGTTATATTCGCTCGGTGTTGGTATTGAAGTTCCATTGACTGTAATTAATGCCATATTATCTCTCCTAACTTACTGTAACTACACTTGTTCCCATTCTTGAACTTTCGTTTTGATTATATTTGCTTAAACCTCTACTTAATAATACTCCATCAAGTATAATGTCTGGTACGTTTAATTCTTGTTGTCCATTTGATTGTGATTGTCCTAACTTTTGAAAGTTAGTATTGCTCATAATACGCCCAGGACTATCTGGCACAAATAACTCTGGTCCTCGTTCTCCTACAAGAGATATGTCCTTTTGTTTTGGACGCCCTCCGTTATAATAACCTTTATTTGTACCACCACCTAACGCACTAATTTGTGATGTCAAACTGTCTACTTGAACTTGCCATGTTTGTATCAAGTTTTTATACGCTGTACCGCCTGATAATTTTCCAAAAAATGATAACGCATTATAATTTGAAGTGGCTTTTTGTACCTGCGTTCTAGCGTCTGATAACTGTTTCCTATATAAAGATAACAGTTTTGCTTTTTCTGACACAGTAGTCGCATTTTTTGTTGCTATAGATTGGTCATTTGCTAGATTTGTTGAAGTACCTAACACTGCTTTAGTTACTTCATTACCTGACTTAATTGTCTTATATATACTTGCAATAGTTACTACAATAGTCCCTAGTGCTGCTATAGCTAATAAGACACCCAATATACCAAGTAATCCAGTACCCATCGCTGCTGCTGCTCCTGCTCCTCCCATAATTCCTAAGAAGCTTGCTAATTTTGATACCACGAACACTCCAGCGAGTGTTGTTCCTACCGCTATAATGACTTCTTTATTCTTCATAAACCAATCGTACAAGTTTTTAACTTTATCTACGACTCTTTGAACTTCTGTAGATACAGTGTCATCAAACTCAAACTCTGGTATTAAACCACTGCTCAATCCTCCGCCACTGCCTGTCTGTGAAATATTAACTATTTCATCAAAAGGTGCTAAGAACTTAGAAGTTTCTTTTAATCCTCCGTTAATTGAATCTATATATTTATCTGTCGCTCCTGCAAGTAAATTAACTCCAAAGAACGCCATCGCTAATTGATTAATGACATTTACAGCCTGTAGTCCAAACTGTACTAACTTTTCTAATAATGGAGCAAACGCTTGCCCTATACTAAAATATAAGAAGTCCATACTTGTTTTTAACTTTTCATTACTATTTAAGTAATTAGTTATACTTCTTGTAATAACGCTAAATATACTACCCACGCCCAAAAGAGCAATAGCATATCGCCCTAATTTCCGTGTTATACCTTTAAACGTTTTTCCTAATTTTGTAAATGACTTTTGTGATTGTTCACCTATTTGTTGTAATTGTGTTCTAATACGACTCAATGTACTCCCATTAGCGTCATTTAGTGCGGTTTCTACCTTATTTATTTCACTTGCTGTTGTATTTGAAGTTGTTATTAGATTTTGCATAGTACCATTAACATTTGCTATCTTCACTTGTAATTTTGCATAGGCTTCGGCGTTTCTCTCGCTGACCCCCCCATAACTCATTAGTGATTCTTGATCACGTAATTGTGTTAATTGTGTTTTATATGCTGCTATTTTCATATTAACAGCACTTAATTTACGAATTAACGTGTCTAATTGTCTATTACCACCAAAATCAACTGTCTTTTTAGTGTCAACACTTTTAATAGTTCTTTTAACTTTCTCTACTGCTTTTTGTAAAGGGTTCAAATCCGCTGTAAATACTACTTTGAGTTCATCTAATGTCATACCTTCACCACCTTTTTACTATCTTTTAACCATTCGGGTCTTTTAATCCCTACAGGTCTCTCTATTATTCCTGGAAATGCCTCGTATATTTTAGGCATAGTCTTAGGACTACTGAAAGCGAAGGCATTTAAGTTTGCCGAAGCATATACTAATGCAGCGTCTCTTCTATATTCTGCTTTAATTTGCTCATTTTTACCTTCTAACATGTCAACAATCTCTCCATATGTTAAATCCCATAATTCTTGTGGTGAAAAACCAAAAGAAAAGGCAATTTTATAAACTTCTTTTACGATTTCGGAAACACTTGTTATTTTTCGTCTTGTTCCTGTACGATCTTCAGTGCTTCCTTCTTGATAAAACCCGACTCTGCCAATCCCTCCGCAAGTATCATTGCTATGTCTTCATGGCACATCCCATTTTCGATTAGTTCATCTCTAAGTTGATACACTTTTTCACGGTCAAACCCATTATTCATATCTTTTAATAGATAATGGAGTAAAATTATTTGACTTTCTATAGAAGCATCTACAGCTAATTCAATAATTGCTTTACCTGCTGATTTTTCACATTCTACAGATGTCTTTGAACTCATTCTTAATTTATATTCTTTATCTTTCACTTTTAAAATTGCAAACATTTAAAATTACCTTTCCTTTCCGTTATACGCTTGGTGGGAATGTTGTTGCTATTTCACTTGATACTGTTACTACCATTTGGAATGCAGTTATTTCATCTACTGCTCCAGCAGTATAAATTATTGATGGTTCTCCACTATATGATAATACTAATCCATTTGCATATGTTTCATAGAACCAAAGTATTTGGTCTAATCCAGCAGCAGTATATGCTACTTGAATGTTTGAATCAGCGTCTGGTGTATCCATATTAAAATCATAAGTGATTTGTTGAACATCTTGTAATCCTTTTACAGCTATTCTTTGTTCTGTTTCATCAAGAGTAGTTGCATCAACTGTTGCAGGTGTAGAACCTTTATCACTTGAAGCCTTAACCCCAGCAATAGCTACTTTTACTCCGCCATCAGTTGTTGAATATTCAAGTGTACTACCTTGAAATGTACTGTATGTTGCCATTATTGTTTCCTCCTTTTTTAATTTGCATAAATTATATCTTCCCAAACATTTGCTGTAAGGGTTATTCTATTTCTTTTTAAATCATTGTCTTCGATAGGCAATGGTAAAACATTAACGTTAAAATTATACGTCAGGAACTCTCTCCTGATTAGTTCTGTGTAACTTGCTAGTTTTCCTACTGTTTTTGCCCATATATCAATATCTACATTTACAGTATCTACTGTATAATTGCGATCGTCTTTCTCTAACTGACTTGTAGCGACAGTGTAACTAACAATGGCATCAATCCCTGTACTAAAAGTTATTGCGTCTCTTGGGAATGCTGAATATACTTCGATTCCTGTTATAGTGTCTAATCTTGTACCGATGAACGGTATCAGTTGACTTAAATCATTCATGTAGTCCTCACTCCTTTAATTGAACGCATTTCTTTTAAATAAGTTTCTCGGTGCTGTCTAGCCGCTGGCTCGAGATGTGGTCTTGGTATCATACCTTCGGTATACACATAGCGATCTAATCTCTCACTAAAGTATGTCCAACCTGTAGTAGTGTATACAGCTCCTAATTCAGTAGCTTTTGCGGTTGTATGTTGTTGACCTTTTGGTCCTGTTCCAAACTCTAAAAAGATTCCTAATGCTACATTAGACCATTCTTCGTTAGCAACTTTATATCTAGTTCCCACTTCTGTTGTAACAACATTGTTTTTAACACCACTCTCTAATACTTTAAGTGAGTTTTTATATAATGCTGTATCTGTGGGTGCTAACATTTTAGCAGTTCCTACCGTTTTCTCTCCAACTTTAAGTTGTTTTTCTTGGACTTTCTTAGCAAAGTTTATCATATACATGTTAAGTCTTGAACTAATTCTTTGTTGGCTCAATGTCTATTCTCCTATAATTTGACATTTCTAAAACGTTAATTACTTTATACACAGGATCATCTTTTTTATTCATTGATATACCATCAAAATTACTAATTGTTATCTTTTCATCGTATAAGTTAAATCTTAGTTTTTGAAACACATCTTCTCCGTATGCTTCTATAGAACCATCATCGATTATTGATTGTACTATTACATTTAATTCACGAGGTGTACCCCATGTATTAATCACATCAAAGTTGCTGTCTTTAGTTTTGGTAGCCTTTCGTAGATATATCGATTTAGTATATCTTCTTCTAGGTCTAGGCATCATCTTCACCTATAACATATATCTTGGCAAACATTGATAGTTCATCAGTTATAGTTTTAGGCATACCCTTGGCGAAAGCAGTCGATAGACCACCCTCGCTTCGAGATGTTTCGCCTTCTGTTCCAAGTCTATTAAAGATTACAACAGCAATATCAACCTGAGCACTCTCTAAACCAGTAGGTACTGCATCTATATTACATCTATTTAAGATATAGGTAGACGATTTGCTCAAAAGCAACGTTAATAACGAATCTTGTTGGGCATTAGTAATTCCTAACAGTGTTTTTAAGTCATCAAGCATTTATATCACTCTCTTTCTCTAATATTGTTTTTTATACACTTGGTACTGCTGCTCCAACTGATACTGTGATGCTATCAACTGTTGCTGTTTTTGCATTCGGGAATGAAAAAGTATCCCAGTAAGATCTATTTTGATATAAGAATCCATCACCTTTAGTGTGTCCTCCAGGTGCGAAGAAATATATACTTGCAATTTTAGGTACAGTAACTGTGTGTGATAATGTACAGAATAAATGGTTTATTACTTTTCCACCAACTGTTGCTTGAAATCCACCTGCTGCGTCATCATAAGTGAATGCAGTATAGAATCTATCAGCATCATATACTTCAATAAGTTTTACACCATCTAAGTATGTAACTCTAGTTTCTAATTTGTCTCCTTCACCACTCATTACTTTGTCAATTTCAATATTTCTAGTGAAGTCACTTGATTGTTCAAGTAAATCCATTTCAGCACTTGATAAATACCCTCTGATGTTTCTAGCTCCATATTTCCTTATAGGAAGTATGTCTCTTTTTAGTCTTGCTAGTATTGTACCTACTGCAGTATCAGTTTCAGTAGTTGTTACTGCTCCTGATGTACTTGCTACTGTTGAAAAGAAATAAGCGTCTGTTTCAGGATTTTGATTTTCAATCATGAATACATTAGTTACATTCTTTGCAGATGCAGTTAAATTACTTTCATCAACGTCTGCTTTGTCAACTAAGAACTCTATATCTCTATCATGTGATACAGTATAAGGTACATTAGTTTGATTTATTTTCCCTGCATTCCATCCACCAGTTCTTACGTGGTCTTGGTATCCAGATGTTGAAAGTATTGTGAAGTTGAATGTTTCTGCAGTCAACCAATTTACATTTGATGTTATATGTTCAGCTGAAATAGTGTCTTGCATGATGAAATCAATTAATTCTCTTTTCCATTCTTGAGCATAGTTTATTACGTTTACGTATGTTGCCATAAAATGTGTTCCTCCTTTTTATTATTTATCTGAAGTTTCTTTTGAATGCTGGCGATGTATCCCCAGTCTTTGTATTGACTTCTGCGGCTTTAATTGAAGTTCCTTTAAGTCTATCGTTTACCTTACGTTCTACTTCTTCAGATAGTAGTGATGTAAAGTTATCGATGTTAACCTTAGTAGACTCAGCGTCTTTTCCTAGAACCATTTCCAGTGCTTTAGCACTAATGTCTTTCTCATCAAGTATCTTAATAGCATCTAGTTTCAAGTTACCTACTCTTACTTCAGTTTCACGAGCTTCAAGGTCTGTGATTCTCTTCTTTTCAAGTGCTTTGTCTTTTTCTGTTTGTGACAGCGTACTAAGTCTCATTTCTTCATCGTGTGTTTTCTTAATAGCCTCTCCATTTTTAATAACGGCACTATTAATTCGTCTGTCAAACTCAGATTGATATTCAGGATTTGCAAGAATATCATCGAAGGTTTTTGGTTTTTCTTCAGCCGTTTTAGTTTGTGCCCCAACTTCTGTACCTACTGTATCAGTGTTCATACTTTCAACAGTGTTACTAGTCGTTTCAGTTCCTACCCCAGTTCCAGTTTCCATTTTGTTTCTCCTTCTCGTAGATTAATGTCATTGCGGACTTATTGGTGGAATTGGTGGGAGTCGAACCCACGTTCATTAGCCTTTTTCTGACTATGTCTTACCCGTCAATCCCATGGTGCCGAGTGAGAGATTTGAACTCCCGACCTACTGATTACAAAACAGTTATTCTACCAACTGAACTAACTCGGCTTAGTTCATATTTTGTATTATTTTTTCTTATTACTCTTCTTTACAGGTTTACACTTACCTAGTCCTCTACCTGTCCTAGGTCCTTTTTCTCTTGGTCCTTTTCCATTTAATCTTGCCATTCTTCTCATCTCCTCCTATATGACTCCCTTACCACTCCCCTACTCAATATTTCACGATAGGGGAGGGATAGAAACCCTTATGTTATATGGTTATACACAAACTTTACTGTACAATCTATGTAAACCTTATGACAGGGGTGTCGTTTTACTTCACTGGTACTATGATACTCCTACAGTTCGGATGCATAGGTGGTACATTAAACCCTATCTTCAATCCATCAACTGTATATGATCGTTTCTTAGTCGCTGTTTCTCTATATTTAACTTTATTCTTTCCATGTACCTTGAACTTACTATCATGTAGATCAGTGCAAATATAAGATGTTCTATCATCTAGTGTGGCTATATATCTCACTTTTTTGAAGCCTAATACCTCAAACGAGACTATGTTTGCTTGATTAATAACTCTAGTTGTTTCTGTTCTGAGTAATCTAAGCGATTGATAAGTGCTTACATTTTTAATATCAGTTATTTCATGAGCCACTGTGCTTATGTTTTGCCCAGTGATGACTTTATTAATTGATTTATCTAATAATCGTGATATGTTTGCATTGTCCGACCAAATAGACTCCTTATATTGCCATTTCCCTCTACCCCATGGTGTGTTGATAAGTTTATTAAGTTCAACTTTAGTGAGTGGGAGGGCTAACGTTGGGTCATTAAACTTTCTGATGTATTCCTGTTGTATATTGAAGAAGGTATCATTTAACTCACTAAATTTCTTGTCTTGACCTAGTAAATTAAACTCTAACTTCTCATTAAAACTTAAATCATCATAACCTATTTCTTTTTTATATAGATCTAGTTCCTCATTACTACGATCTAAACGTGCTTTAATTTCTCCTAGAATGGGGGTTGTCGGGTCGGTGTTGATATCTGGTGATTTAACAGTCACAGCGTCTACATTTTCCCTCATACTTAATTTAAGACTCTTTGTTAAACTCTTCTCAATAATATCGATTTCCCTATCCGCACCTTCGAATATATTTACCTTATTAAGGTATTTGATATACTCTCGGTTATTCATAGGACCTGTTGCTTTCTTGAGCATATACGCCTTATAGTTGTTATCTTGCAGTCGTTTGATACGATTCAGTAGATCTAACCTTACTAAGAATGGTACTGATATTAGCAACCATATACCTATTGGCATAATCCCTAGTCGTTTATCTGCGTATGTTGTAGTTTCTTTAACAGCATTACTAATTCCTCTATTTGATAGTCTTACTAACTCATCAAATGGTAAATTATTGTGTATCTTCTCGCTTTGGTTTAGATTTGCCATCTTCTGCCTCCGTATTACCTACATTAGTGAATGATTCCGACATTTGGTCTTGTTTCTCTTTGTTCTCTGCTTTAATGCTATCTACTGCTTCCTTTGGATTCTCTATAAACGGTAACAACCCTAATAGATCCTCTTGTGGTGCGATGTTTGCTAATTGTGATACTATTGTAGCCAATTCTACCAAGTTGTTAGGTAGTCCACGTTTGAATTGTATTTGTATATTATATGGTTCTATTGTGTTGCTATCTCCTTTAACTACTCCAAGATTAGCATATAGTGATAATCTTTCACGTAAAGCTTTTTCAAAATACTTTTGTTTGTTCTTAGTATTCATTTCAAAAGGTAGTAACTTGAACTCTAGTGCTACACCACTTGAATTACCAGCAAAGTTCTCATCTGTCATATCTGGTGTCATACTAAACTTATGTATATCTTTTTGTAGTCTAGTTAAACCTAAATCAAGCCCTGTTGCTTCTAGTTGTTTAGTTAAATATTCAGCCTCACCATCTATTGGTAACTTCATAGCTTTCATTTCTCTAAGCAATTTAAGCTGCTCATCTGTAAGTTCTGCACCCTTTAATACAAGGATAGCATCTACAAACTGTTCTATATCATCTACATTGTTTGATGTAAGTGTATTATAAGCATCTATCAAGCTCTTAACTAACTCATAGTCACCTATATACGATTCATTGTTCCTGATTTCTATGTATGGTACTGCTCCAAAGAAGTGTGCTACTGGCTCTGAACTAGTAAACTCAATATGATTCATGTCGGTGCTATCACCTTTAAGCATATGTGTATCGGTTACGATAGTATATGTATAATGTGTGGCAGTTCCGTTTTCATCATATACTGGTATATAATACAGTCCGAATAACTTATTAGCCTCCAATGTATCATCTACGACTAATGTACCTTGCATTGGATTAACTGCTCTACTAACAACGTCTCCGGATTCGTTTAAATATGTTATCTCATTTGATAATCCCATTTGAGAAGCATACAATGCGTTCTTCATATCTTCTAAGCTAATAGTTTGCATCTTATATTTATCCACAATAGATTGTAACGTGTCTGCATCTTTATCCTCTGTTGCTTTATATGTTATTGGATTACCTAAAAAGTATCCAACGTTTATATCTGTTATGTACTTAGGAAAAGCATTAACTAATATGTTATTTGGTGCTGAACTAATCGTCCTTGTCTTATCGTCTATATCCATTGTACCCAAGTAATAGTTGTATTGAGTTAGCCAGTCTGCAGCCATTGATATATGTTGTGTTAATATACCGTTGAGTACACTTGCTGGTATCTTCCCCTCTTTTAACCCTGGCACTAATGTTGGATTTATACTTATCATTGCGTCACTCCCTTTTAAAACCCGAATTGGTTTCTATCTAATATTGTCACTTGCCCACGATCTATTGTCTCCCATATCCCTGAAAGAGTATCTGCATTATCATCATGCTTATTCTTTCCTTCTTTTTGATATGACAGCGTATCCTTATAGAAGTCTGCCCACCTATCAGCCCAATTACTAGGCATTATGATGTTGTTAACTACGCCTGTTGACGCACTCATTATTCTTGCTACTTTGTTATGTGATTGATGAAACCATTCAACATTAGATGTACGATTGCCCATTTGTTTAGTCAATCTATCTACATTCCTAGCGAACCCTCTACCACCGTTATTCGACTCTACTCTTGCTATATTAACCTTACAATCATATAAGGCTTTTGCTACCATTGGTTCAGTTAGTTCCATTTTATCCTTTGTATATATAATGTCTAACACATATGCTTGTTTCTCATATAACCCATATGTTATTGAACACAAATAGTCATCACCTGTATCAGCCGTATCTGTGTAATTATAAATACCTCTAAACTTAGGGTGTTCTGTGTATGTCTTAAACCCTGTATATAACCTACCTTTAATATCTATTGGTTCTTGTTGGTAATTGGCGAGTATTATATCCTTATTCATGTTCTGTGTTTTGAATTCAAATGCTTCTTTAGTTAACACGCTATCACATAACATGGTTCCGTCGTCCTGTTGTGCTTTATAATTGATATGTCTGTCAACATGATATGCTTCTAATATCTTTCCTGCTAGATCCTTTGTACTCCATCTAGTCATTATAATTATTATCTTATAATCACCTTCTAAGCGTGATAACATGGTGTTATTAAACCACTCCCAATGTTCTTCTAATAGCACCTCATTATATGCTTCTTCTGCTGACTTGATCATATCATCGATGATCAGTATATCAGCCCCGAATGATGTTGCTGTACCTGTTCTTGAGGTAGCTAAGTAACTCGTTTCTTCCATACCTTCCAGACTCCACATCTGAGCACTTGCCTCACCGTGTTTTATTTTCGTCTTTGGAAAGATGTCGTTATATACAATCCTCTTACTTGCTTTAATCTCTAGTATCTTGTTTCTTACTTGCTTAGCAAATCTACTAGACACTTTTTCATTATATGATGCTGTCATAACTCTTGTCCTTGGTTGTTTACCCAATACCCATTGACAAAAATTAGTCGCGGTGTATGACTTAGCATGTCTTGGTGGCATATTAACTACCATAATACGCTCAGTTGGACTTTCATAAAATTCTTGTAATTGATTACAGAAGTCTTTTACATATTCCTTCTCTTCGTTATAAAATTGGCTAGACATCAATTTAGCATACTCCCAGAAATGTCGACGTGCTAATACTTTACGAGCGTTATATTGAACCTCATTTGGTATCATTTGGTATTAACTTTCTAAGTTCTTCAGATGTTAAATCTTCATACTCTTTAAGCTCATCCACCTCAGATGTCTCTACTTCAGTTCTAACACTAAACTCTTTCTTACTCTTACGCTCTGCATACCATTTACTGTCAAGAACATTACCATCGTTTATCGAACCCACAATATTCTGTTTAGCTTTAATTCGTGGTTGATCTTTCAATAGTTCTTTTCTGGTCGAAAAATCTGGGTGTTCTTTAATGTAATTATATAATGTTTGTGGAACAATCCCTCCAAATAGACAACACTCTCTGTCCGTTAAACCTATTAGAAAACCCTCTTCTAGTTTTTGGACTGTTTCCGGTGTCATTTTAGTAGGACATCCTACTGGATTCCCTGTTGGCTTTGTTGGCATACCTATTCACCTTCTTCTACTTTGCCCTCATTCTTAATGTCTTCTTTAATTAACTCAAGTAATTTCTTACTAAATGTATTCTTATATTCTAGTGCTAAATAATGTACTAATTCAAAATCAATTAACTTCTTTCCTTCATACATCCCTATCATTGTGACACCTTTATTATCTAACTCTCTTTGCATTAAATGTAACATCAATCCTTTATCACCAAGAACAGTTTCTATTCTCTTAGCTTCTACATCATTTAATTCATTTACTTCTATATCAAATCTTCCTAATAATATTTGATATGCTTTCTCTAACATTTCCTGTGCGTTCATATACTCCTCCTATGTGTTAAATATATTTTAATCCTTTTAAATACTCCACTTCATTGTTATTAAGAAATGATGGCTTACCTTTAAGGAAAGACCTACCATCTTTAGTAAACGTTTTTAATGGTACTACTAACGTTACATTAGGGTTAGTATTTGTATTTCGTGGTTGCTTTATTGGTTTATATTCTGTCATATCTATAGGTTCATTTACAATATCTCTTATATCTCCTACTGGTTCTCCTAATATATCAGTAACCCATTTCTTTTCTAATGCTTTATCTTTAGATTTATATTTAAACACTGGTATCTTTGTATATATCTTCTTAATGGCTGCATCCCATTGCTTCTCTGTACCGTTCTCAAATAAATCAAAATCTAATATATAACCATTCTCACCATCTGTTATCTGCTCATAAGTAGCTGGATACGATGTAGTAAGACATGGTGTATTTACTTGTAATGCTTCTTTTGTGCAATATGGATCTCCTTCAGTATCTGACAAATGAATTAAGTAATGAGCATCCGCCATATAGTGTGATAAATCATAACTTACTGGCATTAAAATTATATTTTCTATGGTACTGATACGATTAATAGTTTCTTGATCGTGTCCTTTTCCATATATAAACCACAAATACTTTTTATTTCTCTTTTTTAACTCTTCTGCAAATCTTATGATTCTATCTAAACCCTTTTTAGGTGTTAACCTAGTAGCAGTGATTAGTCTTAATACCTTATCTACTTTAACATCGGGGTCTAACATATTATACATAACTTCACTATCTATATTATACATACCTTTAAACACATCAGATACATGTTGACTAACTGCAACGTGTTTTGTATTAGGTGTAAACTCATTATATCTAAATCCACACATATCATATACTTCTTGATAATTAGCATGTAACATTTGTATTGGCTTTTTCTTGGATTTAATCGTACGAGGGTAGAATCCCCAACTACTATTCCATATAAGTAAATCTGTTTCTAGGTCTTGCCCTTTATACATAATACATCGGGCATACTTATGTAATATTTGCAATCTATTTAAATCGCAACTTTTATATAGTACTGTGATGTTAAACTTCTTATACATATGTTTTACAAAGTTGGTTAATGAGGTAGTATTACCACCTATCTGAGGGATTGAATGTTCATATATAAGTAAATCTATATTTTTATCTACCTTTTCATAATGTTCGGGGTTCGTTAAGTTGCTCACTATATTTCCATTCATAATGTCTGTCATAATAGCCCCTTCATGCCCAAATTGATAATTATATAATGCTTTATCAGGTACGAACGCATATGTAGGCTTTAACGCCTCTAATCTTAAAGTCCAATCTCTATCTGCTACTGGTACGTTTTCCAATTCAAATAAGCTATTGTCTAATAGGAATTGACGCTTAACAACGTGCATAGCCTCTCCATTCCAATTATATTTAGATATATTTGGAGTTGTTTCCTCTGTAGGAACAAACCTATTTTTCTTCTCATATCTCTTATCTTCACCAAAGGTTGAGAAACCCACTATAATCATATCCTCACCATTATTGACTTTATCGATTTGTTCAACTGTGTCATACTCAAAGTAATCATCACTATTACAAAATATTATATAATCACCTATGGCTGCTCTGATACCTGTATTTCTAGCACCACCATTATGTTTATTTACGTCATGTCTTATATATTTAAACCCGTACTCTTTAGCTATCTGTGGTGTGTCTACTAAACTAGCATCATCCACACATATAACTTCATACGACTCTATTGTTTGGTTTTTTATATAATCTAAACATCTTCTAAAGTCTGATTCAGTAGCATTGTAACAAGGTATTACAAATGAATATTTATATTTGCTTTCCACCTAACCACTCCTTTAGATATGGTTTTCTCATTAATTTACATTTTTCGCCTTTTGGTATCTTCCATTCTCCATATAATGACGTTAATATATTTTCAGAGTTTGATGGTACTTTAAACTCCATATTATATAACATTACAGATTTAAACGGTAATATATCCTCAGCTTTACCTAAACAACCCCATTGACAAGTGCAGTAATTACCTTGTTGATCTATCCATGAAGTAAAGAAGTCTACATCTCTACCTCCTATACGAACGTGTGCTTGTCCGAACGGATTGATTATTGGTTGTTTTAATTCTTCTCCTAATATCTCTTTCCAGTAACCTTTTGTTTCATCTATATCTGTTGTAAAATAATTATACATTACTCCTTTATCTATTAGTAATCTATATATTACCTTCATTTCTGCTTCTACATCTTTAGCAGTATTAAACTTGCTCATATAACATATATCTATATCTGTATCGCTATCAATTAATCCTTGTTCTCTTACAACTCCAAGTAACGTTCCAAACTGTAAACATAGATCCCACATAGGTAATATTTTCTCTATCTCTTTTACCATTTCTAATTCTTTTATTTTAAAAGCTTCTGTTTGATTCCCATACATTATAAATCCTTCTCCCTTAACTCCGTAGACGATACGCCTTTAGTTCTAGGTAAATATATAACAGGTATTCCTAACCCTTCGCCGTTATAATTTTTTGGATTCCAGTCATCACCAACAAATATTACATTGGGATTCATTAACTTTATGTTTCTTTCTTTATTTAAAAGTACACTTTGAACAGTTATATAATCGATTTCTTTAATACTAGATAATCCTTTTATTCTTTCATATAAAGTAAACACTGGTTTGTGACCTTTTGTTTTTTCTATATATTCATCATCAGATACACATACAACTAATTCTTCACACTGCTCTTTTATTCTTTGAAACAATGTAATGTGCCCTATATGTACATATTCAAACGATCCAAATGATATTGCTCTTTTATACATAAAAAACACCTCGATATTATATTGATGTGTTAAAACATTAATTACTTCTCTTATATTAGTTGATATTGGGAATTGAACCCAATCCTTATCCATTTTTGTATGATTTGAATGATAAATGCTACGATTACACCATACCAACATTTAGTAACTTTGTCTTTCATTTATATTATACCTATACACACTATTTAATGTGAAAGAACTTAACAAAAGATGAACATTTGTTCGTTCCAATGGTTTATTTCCTTATTCTATACCGTTCTCCATCGATATTTTGGTTTACACTAATGTTTTGGTTTCAATGGTTTGAAAATTGAATGTTAGCGTTTTGGAGCAAAAACGTAACTTTGTAACTTTTTGTAACAAGAAATGTAACCACTTAACCCTTATAACATATACATCCACAGGCTTTTATCCTCGTGGTTACGTTTTTCAAGCAAAATCAGCAAACTTTCTCTCAAGAGATTATTTGTTAAACAACCATTAATGTTAATCTCTAGAAATACTTTTAATATTTACTCTCAAAAACGTAACCATAGGGTTATGAAACGATTATAGCCTTTAAAAATGGGATGTTTGTGGTTACGTTTTTGGTTACGTTTAGGTTACAAAGTTACGTTTTTGGAGGCGATTTGAGTGTAAAGCGAACAACTGTTCGGTTAGCATTTAGTTAATAATGGCTCTGGTTACGTTTTTGGGGATGAGAGTGTAAAGTGTGATTTAGCTGTTGAAAGGGGGGTAAAGTTATTTTGATGTATCATAATTAGTGTTAGTTTTGGAAAGTTATTTTGATATGGTGCAATTATTCACTTTCCTTATTATAGGGGATTACACCATTTACAATTAATCGCAAAACTTATCAAAATACTATTGACTTTTGAGATTAGTGGGTGTAGTATTAGATCATACAAGAGAGTATGCACTGGATGAGATCTAAAAACAGTTTCAGAAAGGGAGCGAGTAATATGAGTTATGTAGTGTTAACAGTGGTAGTAGGGATTGGTATGATAGCGTGGGATATATTGGTTGATATAGTAAGGGGAGACAACTAATGGATAAAGTTATATTGCTAAATAAGGATGGTAAAAGGTTTGAAAAAGAGTTTACTAGTCCATATAGAAGAGATTTGTTCGTGAATAAGGCTAAGAGAGGTAATAAAGTTAAAGTGTTAGGTATTATAAAAGGGATATATTAGATATGAGAGAGATTGAGAGCATGAGAACATATAAGGATATAAGAAGGGATGAGATTATGAAAGAATTAAAAGGAATAGTAACAATGTTGGTAGTTGTGGGGATCTTAGCTGTTATAGTAGGATGTAGTATATCTACAATTAAGAATCATGAGCAAGAGTGTATTGATAACGGTGGAGTTTATGTTACGGAGAGTAATCATAATGGGTATCACGAGTATTGTGAAATGGATGTAAGATAGTGAAAAAACTAGATGAGTTTATGGAAAAGGCGTGGCTTTATATATTTCCTGCATTGCTTGGATTATCAGTGTGTTTATTTGCAGAGATAGTAGGTCAATGTTTTGAAAAGTAAGAGTTATGTTTCACACCAAAGTATTACTTAATATATGGTAGGACAAAAAAGGAACACGATTTATATATGATACGAAAGATGATGAAAGGGAGTAGAGTATAATGGAAACAGACTTAATAATATCATTACTAAATGGAGATTATACAAACGAAGAAATAGCAAATAAGTATAACCTAGAGAAGTGTAGCATATGCGATCAATGGAATAGAGAAGTAGATTTAATGGATACAGAGGGAATGGCAGACGGTGGAATAGGGCGAGTTTGTGAGAGTTGTAAGGGGGATATGTGATGACATTTAATCAAATACGAAGAAGAATAATATTTATAATAATCACATTTTTCATAATATCTATGCTAGCTACATACAATAACCGTAAATTAGCAGAGTATGAAGATCAAGCCGAACTTCTAGAACAATTACAACAAGAGCTAGATAATACACAAGCACATACAAGCACACTGTACGACATAATCGAACAAACAGAGTTAGTTGTTCCGATAGCGGAACAAAGTACCATAGAGAGCGTTAAAAGTGGGTTAAAGTTGAGATTAACGTCATACCATCCAAACGATAAGACAGGAAGTGGAACTTGTACAGGAAGTGGTAAGTGTATTGATGATTTTACAGTTAATAGTAAGGGTTGGTATTTGTATAAAGGTAAATTAGTTTTAGCAGGGGCAACCAATGAATGTTTAAGAGCTAATAATGGTAATGGTAAAGGTTGTAGTAAGTATAATGTTAGAAAAGATGATATAACGTACTTTAATTACTATGATGAAGTAGTCATCACTATTGATGGCGTGGATTATGACGGGATTATATTGGATAGTTGTGGTGAAAGTATGAAGAAATATATTATAGACTTGTTTGTAAAAGATAAGGCAAGTATAGTTGATATGAAAGTAGAGGTAGAATAGAGATGAAATTAGAAGTAGGAATGTTAGCAAGAAACGAACACGGAATTTTTTTTCAAATAGAAGAAGTGTTAGGAAAAAGTTATGTAGCAGGATTGTGCAATAGTGTTATTGATGTTTATGGACAAATGTTAATTACCAAAGCCTCACACAACATAATAGACTTAATAGAAGTAGGCGACTATGTGAATGGGTATAGAGTAGCATTAGTTGAAAATGGAATTATATACTGGGATAGTGAACATACAGGAGCGTTGTCTGTATTAGTTAGCATTGCTAAAGAAATTAAATCAATAGTAACCCACGAGCAGTTTGCCCAAAGTGAGTATAAGGTTGGTGGTGGAGAATGAAAGTAATTAAAGGATATAAAGGTTTCGATAAAGATTTGAAGTGTAAAGGTTTTCAATATGAAATAGGAAAGACTTACACTACTAAAGAAGAAATAGCGTTATGTAGTAGCGGATTTCATTTTTGCCAAGATTTCAAAGATGTAAATGATTTTTATAATTTTAACTTGGACAATACTAGATTTTGTGAAGTGAAGGCAACAGGTAAAACATTATCAGAAGAAGGTAAAACAGTAACTAATAAACTCGTGATAGGTAGAGAAATTGCAAGGCAAGAAATGTATGAAACTTTGAACGAAGGAAAAAATAATACTGGGTTCTTTAACACAGGAAATAGTAACACAGGAGATAGTAACACAGGAAATAGTAACACAGGAGATAGTAACACAGGAGATTGGAACACAGGAAATAGGAACACAGGAGATAGGAACACAGGAGATAGTAACACAGGAAATAGTAACACAGGATATAGTAACACAGGATATAGGAACACAGGATATAGGAACACAGGAGATAGGAACACAGGAAATAGTAACACAGGAGATAGTAACACAGGAAATAGGAACACAGGAGATAGGAACACAGGAAATAGTAACACAGGAGATAGTAACACAGGATATAGGAACACAGGAGATAGGAACACAGGAGATTGGAACACAGGATATAGGAACACAGGAGATAGGAACACAGGAGATAGTAACACAGGATATAGGAACACAGGAGATAGGAACACAGGAGATTGGAACACAGGAGATTGGAATAAAACAGACAGGTCTGCGGGTGTATTTTGTAATAAGCAACTTAACTTAATTTTATTCAATAAAAAAACAAGTATGACTTTTGATGAGTGGAGAAATACTCGTGCATATAGCATATTATGTAGAGTAGAAGTTAATAAATGGATATATTTTGAAGATATGTCAAGCGAAGAAAAAACAAATAACGAAAGTGCAGAAACTTGCGGAGGATATTTAAAAATCATACCTACAGCAGAGAGTAGTAAAACGTGGTGGAATGATATATCAGACAATGATAAACAAGAAATATTTAACTTACCTAACTTTAGTTTAGTTGTATTTAACGATATTATGGAATTAAAGATAACAAGAAAAGAATACAATCAGGTGATTAAAAATGCTAATAATTAAACAGGGTAATGTATTAGAGGCAACAGAAAATATAATTTGCCACCAAGTAAACGAACATAAAATAATGGGAGGAGGTCTTGCCTTACAAATAGCAAGACTTTACCCTAAAGTAGAAGAAGAATATATAAAGTATTGCGATAGTTTTAATGAAAAAAATAAAGATGTGTATGGAGAATGGCAAATATGCCAGGCAAAAGGGGAGCAATTTATTTTTAACTGTTTTACACAACAACACTTTATTACGAGGTATGATTTAGTTAAGAAAGTGTTTAAGCAAATAAAGTTATATTGTAAACAAAGAGACTTATCAATTTGTATCCCTTATAAATATGGTTGTGGTATTGCTAATGGGGAATGGGAACAAGTGGAGAGTATATTGTTAGATATATTTGACGATTATGATATATCAGTTTATAGATTGGAGGACAACAATGAACGATAGATATAAGTTTAGAGGTAAAAGAGTAGATAATGGAGAATGGGTGTATGGGTATTATGCTAAATATGAGGAATTAGAAAATGGACAGTGGGTTGATGTATTTATAATTATTGACGAAGTTATAACTTTTGAAGTCATACTATCAACAGTAGGACAATACACAGGACTACACGATAAGAACGGTGTAGAGATATATGAGGGTATGTGTATAAACTTTAATGGTGAATATTGTCCAGTTAAGTATGGTGAATTTAATTTCAGTGCTTGTGATGAGTATAGTTGTTCTAGAACAGGATATTATATTGAGATAAGCATTGGCGCTTATGTTACTGATAATACTGGATTACCATTAGAAAATGTATGTCGTGATTTTGAAGCACACGACAATCCTGAACTGTTAGGCGAGGAGGAGTAGAGAGAATGGAAGATAAAAAAAGAATTGATTACTTATTAGAGTATTGGTCTCATAAACAATTAGCTGTCGAGTATGTTATGTTGGAAAAATCACTCAAAGAATGTAGAGAATGGGATGTAAATAAAGACACACGCAACTCCAGACAAAGAACAGCTAATAAAGACACCCTAGAATCCCTAGCCAAAGCTAAACAACGTGAAGATAGGGTTAGAGAGTATTGTGAAAGCGAAAAAACAGACCCAACTATAACTACTTATGATGAATGGCAAGATACTTATGATGCAGGTAAAGATGATGTTATAGATAATATTTTACAAATACTAAAAGGAGATGATGATGATGAGTAACACATTACAAGAGTATCAGGAGAATAAGGAGGATATATGAAACATATAATAATGTTATCATCGACAGGTTACCAAGTGGAATCAAAACTAGAATCAACGGATCAATTATTTTTCAATAATCTAAACGTAGGAGATGTGTTCTTAATAGAAGAGCGTGTCCAAGCAGATCCATTTATATTACTGACTAATATTATGACAGATGAGGTTAGTTTGATTAACCATAGAGAGCTTGTTGATGAGTTGGATAGGTTGGAGTTACATAAGATAGGGGAGATATGTTATGAAAAAAAGTAATGAAATAGATTATGAAGTTATAGAGAAGTTACAAGCTGATATAAACGTTCTCAGAATAGGATTTGTCGCTATGGTGGTAGTAGTTGTATTAATTGTAATATGGGTGAGTTGTAATGGGTAAGAGGACATTATGGTTTAGCTTAGTTAGTTGTATATTAGCGGTGTTATGGTTAGTAAGTATTGCGATAGGAGGAGTAGAATGAAAAAACCTGTAATTAACTTTGTGAGCGAAACGCAGCTTAAGGAATATGGCAAATATTGGCAAGACATATTATATTTAGATGATTGGATTATCAATTATGTAATTACTGATGATATAGAAGATGACGTTCTAGGTAAAAATAAGAATGTTTATATGCACAAAACTGCATTAATCAAAATTATACCCTCAATTCCTAAAGACGAATACATAACTCCGTGTGCTGAAAAAATACTTATACATGAATTGTTACATTGTAGAATAGAAATTGAGGAAGCTAATAAAGGGATAGTAGATGTTTTATATGAAGAAAATCGACATCAAAAGTTAGAATTTATGGCTAGAAGTTTATTAAGAGCCAAATACAATCTTAAAAAAGAATGGTTTTCAAATGTCAATTAACAAGAAAGGACTACATATGAAGAAGTCATTAAAGAGATTAGTAGTAAACTATAATAACACTTGTATGATGGGTGGAGTATCAACACAAAAGAATAAATGGACATATCATCATATATTATCAAAACATGAAGGTGGAGAAAAGAGCTATAAGAATGGTGCATCAGTATATGATGATAGACATAAGAAGTTTAACATGATTGAAATAGCATTCCCGTTGATAACAGAAGTATTAAATGAAATGATAGAAGAATATAAAATGGTTAAGGATGATTTGATAATAGCAGATATAAGACAGGACATTGATAAGTATTATCCAAGAGCAAAACATTATTTAAAGACACGTAGAGCTAAAAGTTTACAAGTGAGGAGAGACTATAATGGTGACTTTTAGGGAGGAGGACAACAATGGAGAAAATATCAGAAAGTAAGCGTCAACAAATTAAGAACGAAATCACATTCCCATATCGTAAGATACAACGCCTAGCACGAGAAGGATGCAATAGGTTTAGGGTATTTTATAGCACTGGTAAGACTTGGAATAAGTATGGTAGAGTGGTGCAAAAGGGAACGCCGTATAGGAAGGGTGATGAGTAAATGAGAGAGTTTGATAAAGGAGCAACAAGAGATGATGATGATGATAAACTAGACTATGATGGATTTTATCATCCATTAGTAATGGAAACTTTTGCCAAGTATATGCACAAGCATAGAGTACAGCCGGATGGTAACTTACGAGATAGTGATAATTGGTGGAAGCTGTTTGGTAAAGAACATAAAGACGTGTGTATGAAGTCAGGGTTTAGACACTTTATGGATTGGTGGATGGTACATAGGGGTTTCCCAAGTAGGGATGGTATTGTTGAAGCGTTATGTGGTTTGATATTCAATGCTAACGCTTACTTGTTGAAAGTTATATTAGATAATTTGAAAGAGAAGGAGGAACAAGAATGAAAAACGATAAATATGAAATGATTAAAGAACGCGAAGGAAAGTATATGATTAAAGCACTTAAAGACTTTGGAAATATAGAAAAAGGAGATATGGGCGGATTTATAGAAAAGGAAAGCAATTTAAGTGTATCTGGTAATGCTTGGGTATATGATAATGCTTGTGTATATGGTGATGCTTGTGTATCTGGTAATGCTTGTGTATATGGTGATGCTTGTGTATCTGGTAATGCTTGTGTATATGGTGATGCTAGGGTATATGGTGATGCTTTTGTATATGGTGATGCTGTGGTATATGGTAATGCTAGGGTATCTGGTACTGCTAGTGTATCTGGTAAAATAAAGTTAGAGTTTGGTTGGTGTTTTGGAAGAAAACAAAAAGACTGGAAAGTTACTGAATTAGAAAACGAAGATAGCATATTGTTAATTAAAGATTATAAACCAAGTTTAAAGGATGAAGCAAAAGAATTAACAGTAGCAGAAATAAGTGAAAAGCTAGGATATGATGTGAAGATAGTTAAGGAGAAACACGAATGAACACAGTATACACCTCTCCTGTATTAGGTGGAGAGTATATAATATCAGGTTCATCTCAATCTCAAAAGAACAAGACGCTGGCACAACGTTATTCATCAATGATAGAACAATATTTCAAAAACCAATGTGCACCACTAACAAAATATGATATTGAATTACTAAAAAGGAGGAACAAAATGACTAAGAAAAAAAGAGCAAACGAACAGATGGGACGAGAAATAGACGCACTTAAAGCCAATTTAAACAATGTTGTAACAACAGAAGCATCAAAGTTATGGACGCCACTAAACTTAATCAATGATACAGTAGAAATAGTAGAGTTTGATAGAGATGGCACAGATATATACTTTGTTAAAAGAAACGGAAACACTGGATGGTTAAGTGCATTTTATATGGGAGAAGTAAAAAAAGAAACAAAAGAATTAACACCTGAGTTTGATAACAAAGATGCATTGTATAGATATGTATTAGAAAATTACAAAAAGATAAATAAAGAACTTTTGACAGATAAAAAGGATTAACCACTATGCCAGAAGATGATAAGAACGCATTATATCTAGAATATCAAAAGTTAGTATCATATATGGTCAATCAATGTACTAACCACTGGACAGAGGATATGTTTCAGATAGGTTGTCTAGGGTTAACTAAAGCTATCAATACCTTTCAAGCATCTCGTGGCGTAAAGTTCTCGACATATGCAGCGAACTGCATCAAGAACGAGATACTACGCAAGCCTGAGAAACGTAAGCCTTTGTCACTCGAGTATGAATATGACGGAATAGCACTTATGGATAAGATAGCAGATAGTGGAGAAAGAGCAGATGAGACTGTACTTACAAAGGTCACACTTGAAGAAGTGATTGAGAGATTATATAATATTCCTGGAGGGGAGTATGTAATTGATTCATATATACATCATCAGACACATGAGGATATAGGACGGAAATATGGAGTATCAAGATCTGCTGTGTCTTGGAGGATTAAACAGATTTTGCAACAATTGAGGGGGAAGTGATGAAATACACAATAATAGCATCAGGCTCAAAAGGCAACGCTGTGTTGATAGGTGATATACTTGTTGATATGGGTGTTTCTTGGAAACTGATTGAGCCGTACAAGGACAAGATCAAACACGTTTTAATCACACATAGCCATATGGATCACTTCAGAAAGGGAAACTTAAAACATCTTAGAAAGAAGGATATACTAACGAATCCCCTTGTTGCTAAGACTATACATGAATACTTTCAAGATAAAGGTCAATTTTTCAAGAAAGTTGTTGCTATGGGGCATGAAGATGTGGTAGAATTAGGTAAGTATAAAATAACTGCTTTCCGTTGTTACCACGATGTGGTATGTATCGGATTTAAAGTTGAGGTTATTAAGACAGGTGAGAAGTTTATATATGCAACTGATACTAGTTCGACAATAGACTTCATAAAGGATAAGTATAATCAAGTCTTTATTGAGAGTAACTATGATGGTAAGAAGGTTAATAAAGCAATGGGGAATAACAAGAGTTATTTAAGAGCTAAAAGGAACTTGAGGCATTTGGAAAAACGGAAGGCTTTACAGTTCTATTTAGAAAACTCTGCAGAAGGTGCTGAGTTTATAGAATTACATAAGAGTGAGAACTTTTATTAGAAGAGGAGGTGAGAGTCACTCAAAATAATAGTTAATAAAAATAAAAAAGGAGGACTAAATGAAAGAAAACGAGTTAACCCTCATCAACAACGACATAACAATAAATGATAATCTCGTGGTCAAAATAAACGAATTGGTCATTAGGTCAGAGGAAACAGACTTAACGAATTATGATAATATTAAGAAAGTTTTAGTTGATATGAGGAAGTTTACCAAAGAATTAGATACAAAGAGAATAGATGTGAAGAAACAAATCATGGCTGATTACGATGCACTAGCCTTGTCACTTAAAGACACACTCGAACCACTAACATCAGAGATAGGTAGACTATCGGCAGTGCAATTAGCACTTGAAATAGACGAAGCAACAGCTAAAAAGAATGACATCCTCGCAAAAATCTATGAGAATATAGAAATGTTAGCAATCGAGTTCAAGTTTGATCCTGAATTGTTAATAAAAAAGGAATATTATAATAAAACTTACACAATTAATAAGATTGAACAAGAATTAGAGAATGTACTCATCGAGATTAAGCGTAATTATGAAAATCTTGACGATGAAATACGTGTTCACTACTTGTCACACCTTGATTTATCAAGAGCATTGACAGAAAAGAGTGACCGTGACAAAATTAACGCAAAGTTAGAAGAAATGAAAGCGGAATCAAGTGCTGTTGAGATAACTGCAGGTAGTGTTGAGTATGCTTTGGTTAAGATTCAAAAAAGTGATTTAAAGATATTAGACGAAATGAAAATAAAATATGAAATAGAAGGAGAAATGACATATGGAAAATAAGAAAGTAGAAGTAAAGGTAGAAGAAACAAACGTAAGAAAGTTAGAAGTATTTAAAGTAGAAATGAATGAAGCTAAAACAGATGCAGTTATATTATGTGTAGACAGAGAAGCAAACAATATGTTTGAACCTAGATTATCTAAAACTAAATATGATGAAGCATCAGGAACATATAAACCAGATGCAGGTATGGCTGAGTTTACAGAAAAGATATGCCAAGAAGTATTTGGTTGTGCGTTTGAAGATTTAGCAAGTAAAATTGGAGAAAAAGTAGATGTTTATGTATATGATGATAAATCATCTTTCTATCCAATGAAAAGTTATCCTAAAACAGATGTAATTCCAACAGATTTAGTTGGAAAAATTAAAAAAGGTATTATTACGGACATATTACAAGATGATAAAGGAACCATTGTTTATATAGAATATGAAGGTATGAAGTTCAAACAAAACTTTATATGGGCTAAATATGACATGGATACAAGCACTTGGTTTATAATTCCAACACAAAAACCTAAGAAAGCTGCAAAGTTTGTGGGAACATTTGGCGTTACTATGGAAAATGCACCAAAACTAATAGGAAAAGAGATCATGTTTGAAGCCAAAAATTACTTTGGTGGAAAGAAACAAGGTATAGAAATTAAGGGCGAATAGTATGTCCTTACTCTTCTACGATATTGAAGTATTCAAGGAAGATGTGATAATTGTATTTAAAAATGAAGATAAATCAACATATAAGATAATGCACAATGACTTTGAAGGACTTGATGAAATAGTCACTTCCTTCACCCTAGTAGGGTATAATAACTATTACTATGATGACAAGATTATTACTTTAATTATGGATGGATATGGTTATTTAAAAATAAAAGACTTCAATGACTTAATTATCCATGATGGATATAAGGTCAAAGTTAGTCCAAAGATTGATTCATTAGATTGTTTTCAACAAATATCTGTATCTAAGCCAAGTTTAAAGAAAGTTGAGAATAATTTAGGTCAATCTATTATAGAATCTAGTATAGACTTTAACATTGATAGAAAATTAACCCCTGATGAGCTAGAAGATACAATTAAATATTGTTCTTATGACGTAGATACCACTATTGATGTTTATAAAATGAGGATTATTGATTATTTTACACCCAAGAAAGCAATTCAAAACATGTTAGGTGGCAATATACGTTGGAACACTACCACCATAACTGGTAATTATTTTCAATCAAACAATAAGTTGTTTTTACCTATTATTGATGAGGATATTAATAAATTACTTAATCATGATTTACAACTACATTTTAACAATGTATCAGATAATAGTTACCAAAGGTATATATTGAATGAAAAAGGTAAGACTAAATCGTTTGATTTTAATTACTATGACAATAATATCGTCATAGGAGCAGGTGGTACGCACTCGACAAATAATAAGTTCTTACATAAACCATTAAATAATATAAGATGTCTTGATGTAGCTTCAATGTATCCTAATATTATGATAAAACATAACTTTTTAGGGAGTAAAACAAGTAAATATAAAGAAATACTTGATAAAAGATTAAAACTTAAATCGGCAGGACAGACAGCAGAGCAGTTACCTTATAAATTAATACTAAATACAGTATATGGACTCTTAGGTAATGAGTATTCTGCTATATATGACATAAATAAACAACTTTCTGTATGTTTTATAGGACAACAATATATTTTATACCTTGCTCAGCTATTTGATGATAGGGGAATTGAGATTGTACAAATAAACACAGATGGTATATTCTTTATCGAAAATGGTAAGAGCCAAGAAGCTAAAACAATATGGGAAGAAGATATAGGATTAGTACTTGACTATGATGATTATAAGTTTTTGATCCAAAAAGATGTTAATAATTACATAGGGGAGTTTGACAATGGGAAACTTAAATTAAAAGGAAGTTTTGTTAACAATTATTATGCTAATGCATACTTTAATGTCAACTCGTGTGCTATCATTGATAAGATGGTGGTAGACAAAGTAGTGTACGGAATACCATTTCATGAAACAGTAGAAAAAAACAAAGATAACATTATCCTTTTTCAACAAGTTTGTTCACTTACTCACAAGTTTGTGGGTACAATAGATAGTGAAGGGGTAGAACACGGAAATCAAAATCGTGTATTCGCCACAGTAGACGGACTGACTGAATTGAAGAAGGTAAAAATAGTCGATGGAGAGAAGAGATATATCACTTTCCCAGACTTACCTGAACATTTCAAGATTTATAATGATGAGTTAGATGATAAGTTTGACATCAAAATTGACTATAATCATTATATAAAACTAGCACAACGTAAATATGAAGCATTTATGGTGTAGAAAAGGAGTCCGTGTATGACATATAAAGAAAAGCAACCAGGCACTAAGTATGCCAAGAGTACCGCTGATATTTCTGATACTCATACTGCTTTCAAAGACTGTACAAGGTTGATAGAGCATGATGAGCTTATATTAGATATTGATAATGGTATTACAGTTGCACAAACACAAAAGATATTGGACTTCTTGGACATCAACACTCAGATTGTTAAAACAACAAGGGGAGTTCATATTTATTTCAAAAAGCCAAAGTTTTTTAGAACACAATCCAAAGGTGTAACAGCATTTGGAATTAGTGTTGAATATAAAGATGCTAAGAACACACCTAATGGGATTAACTTGAAATCAGATGGTATCCTGAGAGAACATTTTAACGAAAACATATATTGTGAGCTGCCTTTAGAACTTAAACCACTCAAGAAAGTTAATGAATATGACTTACTTGCTATGGATGAGGGAGATGGCAGAAACACAGCATTGTTTAAGCATCATAAACATTTAGGACATATAGAAAATAAAAATCAGATTATCAAGTTTATTAACAACAATATATTTGAATCACCACTATCTGATGAAGAAATAACAAATGTTTGTAAAGATGAGACAGGCACTAATATAACTAACATCTTTGACCAAATAGATTTTCTTTTAAAGAAATATCAAACTGTTAGATTTGATGCTATGTTATATATGAAAATAAACGGTAAGTATATGACTGATGAGTTTATAGCAAAGAAACAATTTTTATTACACTTTCCACTACTCAAAATGTTTGAGATAGATGAGATATATAGACAACTATTGATAAGAAGTGAACAACACTCTGGTATGGAGTTTCCAATACAGATAAACGGTGGGTACATTGACAAAGGTCAGTATCATCCTTATATATATGATGGATTCACTCCATTTTATATGGACATAAAGTATAACGAAGCTGCTGAACCTAATAAATATATAGACATACTAATAGAGACAATCACGGAAGGTGACAAGGATTATAAAAAACTACTACTACAGATATTTGCATATCCTTTGATACTAGACTCTGACTTCAAAACAGAGTTAGGTAAGTTCTTCTTCTTTGTAGGTAATGGTAAGAATGGTAAGGGAACAGTTTTAAAACTACTAAGAGCCATTTATGGGGATGAAAACACCAGCTCGATAAAGGTTCATGAATTAATTGATAGAACAAAGATAGTAAGTCTTAAAAACAAGATCATAAACGTTGGAGATGACATCGAGAATATGCCCTTAAAAGACAATCTCGTTGCTACATTAAAAAACATCTCAACAGCAGATGGTATGGCGACACGTGAAATGTATGGTAAGACTGAGAATAATACTACACTATTTGCAACAATGATATTCTCAAGTAATCATATACTAACTTCATTTGAAAAAGGATTCTCATATAAACGTAGAGTAGTGTGGCTTCCTATGTATAAACGACCAGAAACACTTATCAAGAACTTTGGTGCTTTAACTAAGACTAAAGAGGCTAGAGAATACTTGTTTAAGTTAATGGTAGAGAGTATGGGAGAGTTATACGATAACTATGAGTTTCACTCATGCCAAATCGTAGATGACTTTGTTGAAAGATACCATCAAGAAAATGATAATATCCAGATATATCTTGATATGCTTGAAGATGGAGATTATGATGATGTTAAACCAAAAGCAGTATACAGTCGTTATGAAGAATGGTGCGAAGAGGAAGGATTTAAACCTATGCCTCCAAACTCATTTAAGAAACGTATTATGGAAGAGAAAGAACTTGAAGTTATTATTAAGAAAGTTAATAAGAGATCCAATCGTGTATTTGCGAAACTCACAAAAGGAGACTAGACAATGTTTGACAAAACTAACGAGCAACATCTTAACCGTCTAAACCAAATAATCGAAACAGAGAAAACTACAAAAGAGTATGGTTACTGGAAACGCACAGCAGAAGAGGCTAATAAAGAGTTTGAGGAAAATATCTCTTGGGAAACGTGGCGTGGTAGATATAAGAAGTTTGTTATGCCAAGAATTATCACAGGGGATGTTAAGACTTTTAAGCATACTAAAAAGGTTGACGGAGAAGGTAATATTGAAGATACGAAGGTATTGAAGTTATCTGAAAAGGAAACTAGCAATCCAAGATGGCTATTAAAAGCGTTAGGATACGATGCTAACTTCTTTAAACTTGCTTGGTATCAATGTAGTGATTATGAAATGCAGGCTAAAGGTGGTGGAGTGTTGCCGTTAACGGCAGTCAAGCACAGAGTAGAACCATTAGTAGTGCCAGAGTTTAATGCAAAAGACTTCTTATTAGAAGTAAAAGACTTACTGAAAACCGCACCAAAAGGATTTACCTTTGATACAAAACCAAAAGTACTGAATGGGCTAGATAAAGATAAAATGTTATTAGAAGTGCCTATTGAGTTGCATCTGGGTAAATTATCTTGGGAAGGTGACACAGGAGTCAATTATGATAGTAAGATAGCTAGTGCTAACTTTAGAGCAATTACACAAGGAATTATTGATAAGCAACAGTTACAAAAGTGTCATAAACTTGTAATGTGTATAGGGAGTGACTTCTTTAATAGTGATACTCCTGATAACACAACTACAAAAGGAACACCACAGCAAAATGATGTTCGTTGGAAGAAGATGTTTCGTTTAGGCGTTGATTTGTATAAAGAACATATCGAGGAGCTCGAGAAACACTTTAATGAAATTGAAATTAGATGTATTCCAGGTAATCATGATAGAATAACATCATACTATCTGTATGCACTATTAGAAGCTAGATATGAAGACCGTAAGAAACTTACATTTGGTAAACATACTAGAGAAATGCAAGATATTAAACACGGGCAATGTGGTATATGGGTACATCACGGAGATGTTAACCTCAAAAGAACGTTAGAGTCTATTGGATCTGAATTCAGAGATTTATATGGTACTACAATGTTCCACGATACTCATTTAAACCACTTACACCATAAAGGTAAAATGATAGCAGAACAAGGCGGAATGAATGTTCATCTAGACAGTAGTCCGTCGTATATGGATTATTATCATTATAGTCAAAGGTTCTTTGGTGCTATACCAAGATGGACAGGATATATATATGATAAGAAAAAAGGACCAATGAGTGAGTTTAATATAAACTTTGTACCAAAGAAAGAAAATAAAGTATTGACAAAAGGGCAATAATCTGATATAATAATCTCGAGGTTAACAAAACCTCACACCCCTTTTGATATTAGTAAGGATGTTATTCCTTACTGGGTGGATATAACTGTTAGAGCGGAGATGTGCATATTTCATTAATCGCAAACAGAGGATAGTATGACTGGAAGTAACAAATATGCTTAAGGTCATCGCAGTTAGAAAGACTAGCATCCGCAGGTATCTTCCCAGTAGCGAATAACAAATCCTTGTCTACTCAAAAAGAAAAGACCATAATAGGTCTTTTTTTACTTGCTGTTAAATATCTTATCTCTTTTATATTCTCTTTTAGCGTGATTAAAACTTTCTCTTAAATCAAAACCTTGTAGTCTTGCTAGATGTATACGGTAGAAGAACAGTTTTATCATCGTTTATCCCATGATACTAAAGTTTTGCCATTATTTCTAGTATCAATATGAACAAAGGTACGATAAACACCTAGTCCACCTATACCTAAGTCTTTATGATTTGCTTTCACCCATTTATATACAGTCAAAGGTGTATACCCTTCAACACTTATATCCATTGCTTTACCTGGAACGTGTTGAGAATCTTCAACCCCTCCTGCTTTTAAATTACAGAAGTAACTTCTAAACCCTCTATTAATATCTTTACTTATTTTAATACTAACTTTCGCCCCTTTAAAATGGGTTTTTATCTTTTCTGCTGCTAGAAACAAATTATAATCTACTTTAAGATATTCTAATTCATCTCCTTGTTGCATTTCCCATACTTGAAAATGAGGAGTAATATAAGTTTTGCTATTTACCCATTTTAAAATATGTTCTCCATCTTTGTATAAATCCATAGCAACGTTACCACTCTGCTTATACTCATTTTTAAGGTCTGTAAGCGTTGTTTGTATCTCTTTAATATCTTCTTCAAGTAATGCCTGTTTGTCCTGTGACATCGTTAAATCGCCCTTTAGATTGTGTGATAGGGTAGTTTCTGCTTTCAATAACCCTATATACTTAT
>Ga0307928_10000413_pt1 | contig 32375 bp, 37 predicted proteins | sample AceLakmetagen232_FD_201815 | JGI IMG/M metagenome (GOLD analysis project Ga0307928, IMG submission 201815) | Saline water microbial communities from Ace Lake, Antarctica - #232 | ecosystem: Environmental > Aquatic > Non-marine Saline and Alkaline > Saline | place: Antarctica: Ace Lake... | reverse complement strand
TAATGCCCAAAGGGACAATTGCCGCGTCTGCTGCTGTTTTGGAGTTGTTTAATTCTGATTATAGAGCTGATGCAACTAATTATGAGAGATTGGTTGTCGCTACCCACGCAGCTTCCTTCGAAATATACACACAGAAAGCTGGCACTGGAACTTTAAGACCCCTAAAGATATACACCACGGGCAACACTAATCAGTTATATCTAAAAGCTGATGGTAACGTGGGCATCAATAATGGCGCTCCGGCTGAGAAGTTAGATGTTGACGGCAACATCAATGTTACAGGTGTTTATAAGGTAGTTGACGTCCAGGTAGTAAGTGCACAGGGAGTAGCAGTCGCCGACGCTACAGATGCGGCATCAACAATGGCTCGACTCAATGAACTGATCGCACGATGTCGTGCGCACGGTTTAATTGCAACATAAGACATGAAAGGATTATTATGAAAATTTATTGCGAAACACCCGAAGACGAGAAGTTAATCAAACAGCTCTGCGATGTAGCCTTGAAGGCTGGGGGCCTGCCAAACTTGCCTGCCATACAGCTTATCCTCAGCAGCATCCAATCCTCCGAGGTCGAGCCTGATAAAGGAGATATATCCGATTGTTAAACTAGGTACTTTGGCCGGGGAAGCTCAGTTTGATCAGAAGAAGCAAATGGTTGCCTTTGAGATAGCCACAAAGTTACAGGTTTGTGGAAGTGCTGTTGGAATTACTCATGGTGGACATATGAACCTGTATGGTAATGAACGGGAAGGTAATATAAATGGTGGGATAGCTTGATCAAGTAGAGGATAGAGAAGAAAACAAGAAGTAGATTTTAAAAGGTCATAACTGTAATATGTTAAATCAAATTCAAATATCTTATCCAGAAATATCTAATATCATATATATTGTGATAAGAGATAAGTTGGGACAAGTTTTAAACATAACTAGTAATGAATTTGTAGTATGGGTAGATGCCGATATTATAAATTATATAATTAATTGTGAATATAAGGGTGGAAATTTATATACTGTTGACTTTCCCATAGATACAATTAGAGGTTATTATGTTATTCAGATGTCGATTCGAAGTGGATTAGTTCCTTTAATTAGTGATATGTCACTTGATAGCACGTTAGGTTATTGGGATGTAGATACAGGTAATCTTCTTCCAGTAAGAGTAGATACTTTAGTTGAGTATGACGATGGTGAAAAGTTTACGGCGAAAGCACTAGAAGATATAGATGTAGTAGCAGTTAGTATAGATCAGCATAATGAGGAAACTACAATAGAAGAAAAAAGTTGTGTAGATCAACCTTTATCTGCAGAAGGAAGTTACGAGACAGGTTAAAATGGCTGAAATAACACTTACAGAGACATTCAAAAAAGATGGTGCTTTGATAGATGTAACTTCATCTAAGCTCAGTGATCCTACTGGAACTTATGGGGTTAAAAGAAACGATACGGATGCTGTAATTGTAGCTGATGATACGGCTATGACAAAGGTCAGTACCGGTGTTTATAATTATTCATTTGATGAACCAGAAGGAGAAACTGGTCTTACATACACCTATTGGGTTGAATGGGTATATGAGGGGAGAACTTATCGTACAGAGCATCAAGCTATTGGAGCAGTAGAAGATGATCTTGCTTCAATACGATTATTCAATAAATATGCTTCTTGGATAGCCGGAGAATTTTTACCACTTACTCTTATTACACCTACTGCTACATTGAAACAATTGCTTGAAAATGCTATTAGATACTGGAACACACATTCGGGACATAAAGTTTCTACAATGGTAACATATGCTCCCGGTACGAAAAGGGCTCAACTTCCGGCTGAAATAAAATATGTCACAACAGTATTTCCATCTAAAACTACTACTTGGATTTGGAATGATCATCCTCTTTGGACATTACTTGGAATCACAGTAATGGACAGTGTAACAACCGATTTGATTATGATGTCGGAGGCATTTAGAAATTATAGAATATATGTAGGTACAGATTTTAGATGGGTATGGGAGAAATCAGATGATCCTACTGTTGGTGGATACCTGTATTGTGTAAACGTTCCTTCTGGTTCGGTATCCTTATATGTAATAGGAACGAAGCGAATTACAAAGACTGAGAATATAAAAGATGAATATATCTTAGATTGGTTGTTGAGTTATTGGAAAGCACTTATAAAGCAAGTTGAGGGGAATACATTAAGGAAAAGTGGGATTATTGATATCAAGAACGACGGCCAAGCGCTTATCGAGGAAGGTCGTGAGGATATGCAGAGTTTGCAGGATTCGTTGAAAAGGGATAGCCGCTGGGTTGTGCTGGCAAAAAGATATTGACGGTATTTTTATTGTAGAATATAGATAATCAGCATGTTTTAGTAGGTATTAAAATGACAAAGAAACAAGAAGCACTTTTGAAAAATCTAATTTCAATTCCATCGCCGTCAGGTTTTGAATCGAAGATAGCAGAATTTATACAATCTGAGCTTTTACAGGTTCTTCCTAAAACACGGGTAAAGGTAGATTTTCAAAATAATGTTACCGCGGTTATCAAAGGAACTTCAGACAAAGTACTTATGATCGACGCACATCTTGATCAGATTGCATATATTGTTACAAATATTGATAAAAAGGGATTTATTAGTTTAGGAGAAATTGGAGGGCATGATACAAGTATCCTAAGTGCAAGAGATTTAATTATCCTTACAGATAAAGGAAAGGTAAATGCAGTAGTAAATAGGAGACATTCACATCTTGTAGCTGATGAAGATGAGGAAACAATTAATAATATATACGAAGCTCTTGTAGATATAGGTCCGAGAAGCAGAGCAAAAGTTACTTCAGCTGTAAAAATAGGTGATCCAGTTATCTATCGCCCTTCTTATAATAAGTTGAGAGAAAGTTATGTATCGGGATATGGATTTGATGATAAAGCAGGCTGTTTTATTTTGATGGAAGTGATAAAAGAAATTGTACGTTCTAAGATGAAGGTAGTTCCGACGTTGGTATTTACATTTTCTTCACAAGAGGAAACGGGTGGTGGTACATGCAAACCCTTAGTTCGAAAATATAAGCCGGATTTATTTATAGAAGTCGATGTAACATTCGCAAGTGATTGGAGTGATAGTGAGGATGATGAACGGGAGGCTGGAAGATGTGAATTGGGAAAGGGTGTGGTGATATATCGCGGTGTAGGTTGTGATGTCAATATTGGGAAATTGATTGCGTCTACTGCGAAGCATTATCATATAAAAATTCAATGTCAAGCTTCTTATGGGCAGATAGGATATACAAGTGATTATATTTCATCTCAAGAAAATGGAATAAGAGCTTGTATAATAGGAATACCTCTTCGTAATATGCATACATCTGCAGAAATTATCAATCTTAAAGATTTGAATACTGGTACAGTTTTATTGACAAAAGTTTTGTTACATAGAAATATCTTAAAGGTTTTGCAGAGATAATGTTCAATTCTGATCTATTAACTCATTTATTGACAGAAGCGACTGTTGCTGATTTGAAGAGAAAGCAAAAGTCTATTCCCAAACTATTCCCTTCTTTTTCAGATAGGGTAGCTGCAGTTGGAGACAGAGGTGGAGTAAGACTTAGAGATACAGATAATGAAAATTGGTATTTTAAGGTACATAGTGGGACAGAAAGTCATTGGTATGAAGATGTGATTCATTTTAAGAATATCAAACCAACACTTGAGGTATTAGTAAAAAATCGAAAGTTTTGGGTTAAGGATAGAAGTAAAGTCAATTTGACTAAACTTGCTTTTGAATTTCTTAAAAAGGTAGATATTCAAATTTCATGTACATGTCCTGCAGCTCAATATTGGGGCCCGAATTATATATTGAGTTTAGCAAAGTATGATGCTAAGTATGGAAGAAAAGAACCCAGGTCTCCAAAGATTAGGAATCCGAAAAAGTATGGTAGCATGTGTAAACATTTAGCTGCGGTAATGAAAGTCCTTCCTTTCTATCAAACTACGATGGCAAAATGGATTCGAGATTTTTATGCAGCTGATATAAAGAAATGGGAAGATAGTGCCAAAGAAGAATATGGTTGGGCGAAGGCAGCTGGCACAGAATTGCAGAAACGTAGAGTTAAGGTTACAAAAGAGAAAGAACCTGAAGAGGTAGCAAAAGAAGAAGAACCCAAGAAGGTATCAGCAGTAGAAGAAGAACCTAAAAAGGTTACAAAAAGGAAACCTAAAAAGGTTGTTAGAAAATTTAAGAAAAAAGAAGAAGAAGAACCTGAGGAGAAAGAAGTAGAAGAAGAGAAGCCAGAAGAAATTGAAGCAGAAGAAGAGAAACCTGAGGAGAAAGAAGTAGAAGAAGAGGAACCGAAAAAACGGGTTAAGAAGTCAAAGAAGAAAGAAGAAGAAGAGTCGGAGTAGAATCGAGATCTCATAGCAGATCATCGTAGACTAATGAGAAACACATGTGAGGATAGGAATTAGATATGACTTTCTACGATTTATCAACGAAATTGCGGGATATGGATGTAGTTAGAGCATCTCAAAGATTGAATGAAGAAACTACGCTGGACGCGATTTCATATATTCCTGCCCATCTGGGTGTTGTAAAAGCTAAGATTCGAAGTCTAGCAGATGAAAAACCTGAATGGGGAATTAAAGTCCTCGAAGGAGAGGATTCAAATATTTTTCAAATAGAAAATCGCTATAAGGTAGAAGTTCCTTTGCAGTATTGGGATAATTTTCTTACGATATTCAATGAGGATCTTAAAGGTAAGGATTGTTTGAATTTTTCTGTTATGTTGAATGAACAACTAATCGAAGCAGTAGAAGAAGATATGGGCGGTCTTAGGAAAGAATTGAAACCTGCGTTGACGGAAATGTATAACGAACGTCAATTCAAATCTCTTGATAAGATTATAAATTTGTGGACATCCTGGTTTAAGGTTCAATCATACAAAACAAGAGAAGATAAGGGTCCTGTAGTTTCACAGGAGAAGAAAAATAAAGATATTCAATCCCTTTACGGGAAATTGATCCGGACTTATGGAGAGGACAAAGGCAATCTTGAAATGCTATTAGAAAATATTGATAGCAATCAAATGTTGAGTGGTTTTGATGTGTTTAAGAATTATGATTTCCTTTATGGTACAAGAATACAATCCTTCCAGGATAGAGTTTCGTTAATTTTTGAGGCGATGATTGACGTTGGGTTCAATACAATTCAATCAATTTACGTAGGTGATAAAGAGGTATTGGATAAAATTGAGGAGGAGTCAAGGGCTGTAAAGCGAGTAGGGAATGTTTTATATCCTGTAGGTGGTTCTTTTACATCTAAGTTTTTTCGTTTACTTAAAGAGATGGTAGAAAATATAACTACTGATGAAGATAAGGAAATTGAGTAAGAAAAATAATAAAATAATTTTTAATGAATCCGTATAATTATATATGGTAGCGAGTATTATAATGGAAAATATGTTTGAAAGTATTGATGTTGAAATTTATAAACAGTTGCTTCGAGTATTGGGAGATTATATCATTAAGACTCCTGTTACTGGGATCAATAAACTTTTTGATATGGCGATAGAGGGTGGGAAGAAAATTCTTCCTAAGGATAAGCATGCTCTCGCTATTCTTAAATATGTACTTTGTAATTCGGTACCTACAGCCGTTCAAAAATTATTGAATATGAGATTTAGTGATCTTCCCAAAGCAGAATTCCGTCCTATTACTAAAGTGGGCAGAACACATGAGGTTGCTTTTTGGAGTAGAGGGTTAAAAATAAGTGATAAGGTGAAAGATTTAATTGACTTTGAAGGAACTGGTAAATCAGGTATGTGGTCAGATCTTAATGGTAAAATAGTATCTCTTTTAGATTTGAGCAAGGAGAAAAAATAATGTACAGAAATACTAGAATAACAGATTTATTGAAATTGCTGCAAGAAAAAGTTGATTCTAAGGATGATGTTAATGAATCTTCACAGGATCTTGTTGATATACTTGCGACACATGAGGGTTGGGCTGTAGCTGAGCAGTTTAAGAAGATTCTCGATAATCCTACGTCAGAAGGTATAGAAGATGCAGAATTAAATCCTAATGCAGTTCGGATTATTTATAGATTTTTGAATAAAAGGGCTGGAGATGTAACTGCTGATGAAGTAGCTGAAGCTATTGAGAAGTGGGTGGAAAAAGGTTGGGGGCCAGAAGATGTAATTGAATCCAAGGTAGATGAGGATGTAAAAGAAGTTCCTCAAACGATGAAACCTCAGACAGAGCCCAATGTTGAAACTCCTGATGACATGGAAGACATTGAAAAGGAGGATCTTAATAAACTAGATGTGAGTAAGAAGAAAGATAGAACAGATGTAATGAAAGAGGTTCCTGATAAAGATTTAGTAATTGAACCCCAGGATGGTGTTAATGAGGGTTCGAAGGATGTTGTTGCAGTCTATGTTCAACAAATATCTTCAAATCGATTTGATGTGTGTTTACAAGATGCTGCAGGTGGTAAGGATGACAGTGTGCAGCAGTTTGATGATTTAAAGGATGCTCAAGATAAGGGCAAGGCAATAGCGAAAGTATTAAACACAAGCTATCAGGGAACCCACTATTTGGGGAAGAAAGAATCTAAGAATAGCAGTCTTTATCTTTGCAGTGAATGTTGCAAAACGTTTGAATCTAAAATAGCTGCATGTATTTTTTGTAAATCTAAGGAAGTGGAATTGCTTTTGCTTGTTGAAGGATATAAAGAGCGGGGAAGAAGGGATGGCACAGGTCCTCATAGAGATTCAGCTCAAAGAAGTAGAAGTGATAGAGGTAGGCGAAAAGAAGCTGGAGAGGAATGTCCAGTTGAAAAGGAACTTGAAGAAGACTATCGTCAAATATCTCCGGGACAATATATAGTTACTTTTCTTGATGGAGAAGTTAAAGAACTAGAAGCTGATTCACGTGTTGATGCAATGGCAAAAGCTCGAGAACATTCTCCAGAAAAAAGAGTAATGAAAGCAGAATTAATAAAACAATCATCTCCTACAAGACGGGTAGAAGCAAAAGAGATGAAACCGATGACTACGGTTGAGATAGTACGAAGTGCTTTAGATCCTGATTCTTATAATATTCGCATAGTTGAATTACCTGAAGGGACTATGACAACTGCAGGTACAGGTTCAGATAAAGAAGGTATTTTGAAGCAAGGAAAAGAACTTGCAAAATCCTTGAATGCTAAATTCTTGGGAATTATTGATGAGAAGAAAATTAAGGAACAAGAAGAGGTAGATAATTTTAAGACAGTTGCTAAAGGAGTAATAGATAAGGAGACTGCAGATAAATTAGCTAAAGAAAAAAATGGGATTGTAGTAGATAGTGATGATGAGAAAGAGAAATTTGAAGTTATTGTAAAAGAGAATGAAGAGGGGGAGGAAAATTTTGATGTACAGAATTTACAAGAGATCGCAGCGGAAAGTATGAATAATACGGCCCTTGATAGTCCATTGGAAATTAACGATCTTATATTTCTTTTAGTTAAGTTGAAGAAAAAGCTTGAAGTGGAACAAGAAGGTGAAGATGGATATCTTCGTAGGCAAAGAGAACAAGAAGAAGGTATGGCTGATTATAGTTAAGGTGAATTGATATGAAAAATCTTTTAGAAGAAATGTTGAAGGAAGAGGGGGATGAGAATTGGGAAGCAGATTCAGATCACTATGGTGATACTCGAAGTATTTTAATCAATGCTTTTTTCCCTTATGGTTATTCTATATCCAGTGAAAAGGTAGATTCAAGTTCAGGAGATCGAGTTATCATTTTTGTAAAGGGTGATGAAGAAATTGAAACTCGTATTTCTCGCACAAAAGGAAATCTAGATTATGATCGGGAACCTGGTGATGGATAGCATTCTTGAAGATATATTGACTGATTCAAATATAGATTATCCGCGGAAAGATCTTGATCCCGCCGTTTGGAATAGGAATGGAAATACATATATTCTTAGACCTGAGGTGAAAAATAAGATTCTTGATGTTATAAAGCAGTATCCAGATGATTTAATTGATATGGCTGCATCAGGAGAATCTGGAGCAACTGTTCATATTGTAGGAAGTATTTGTACTAATACTTTTCTGGATGATTGTGATATCGATGTTCACATTGTAATAAGTGAAGATTCAAATTTCCATGGAGATCTAGAATTTCAAAGTAAAGTTATGGACTGGTTTAATCTTAATAGGGATGAAATAGGTGGCTATATTGAAAAACACCCTATTGAAGTTTTTACCCAGTTTGATCCCAATCAGGATTATATGAGCGATGGAGTTTACAATTTGATACCAGATGAATGGCTTGTTGGTCCTAAAATAGAACCTCTTACGTACGATCCATATCAAGATTATTCTCATATTGCAAATGATTTACGTAATTCTGTAGAAGACGCAGATAAACTTATAGGAGAATTAAAGAGGGATGTTATAGACTATGATATGGTCAAACAGGCAATGGATAACCTTGCTCCGGATCAACAGGGGATATTTTTAGCTCGATTGAAAAGTAAGCTGGAAGAAATAGAAAAAGATATTGAAGATCTTTATGGTAAACGTAGGGAATGGGTGGATATGAGGCGTCAAGCTTCTAAACCTTCTACTCCTGAAGAAGCACAGAATGATGTAGAATTGGTTCGGAAATGGAATGATACAAATGCGGTTTTCAAATTTATTTCACGTTATCAATATTTTCGTGTAATTAAAGATCTAGAGAAATTGTTAGCAGATGGTGTGGTAGAACCTAACGAAATTGATATAATTAAAGGAATTGTAGGAGTCTAAATGGAAAAGAACTTGGTCGATAAATTGATAGCTTTAGATGAAAAATTACCTTCTGAATATGAGGATGATGTAGCAGATGAGAATCTTGATGCTCTTATTGAGCAGATAGAAGGAGAGGTTCATTTAGTTGTTAATAAATATGAAGATGAGATAAGAAGTTTAGATCAAGATCAATTTGCAGTATTGAAAGTTATTTTGGGTGACAAGCTCGCTTTGATTTTATCTGATTTAGGGGTATAAAATGTCACTTATGATCCCTCGGGAAAGTATCGATCAGCTGCGTAACTATACAGATATCTCTTTATCTGCGTATGGTATTGATTGTACTCTTTATATTCCTACGAATACTTCATATAGTGATGCAGAGAAACTTGATGTATTCGTAACACCTGAGGATTATAGTTTTCTTTCATACACTGCTAAGGTATTCATTTCTTGGATACCTAATATCTGGTTATTGAAGAAGCTAGGTTTATATGTTGAAGGACAGAAGCCCATATTAGCTTATCTGCCCAATAGGGCTACAGCGTTAGGAGGTTCGGAAGAAGGAGAAGAAGTTGAGATAAACATTGTACAGCATTCTTATATTAAGATGTTGCCTGAGTATATTCCAGATGATCAAAGTGGAGTTGAAGAATATGAGATTATAAATATTGGAACTCCTCATATTCATGATGCAGTTATAAATCGGGTTTATAGTTTGGCACCTAGGAGAGTAAAGCAGTAAAATGAGGTATTATGTTAAAAGCAAAGAGATTAAAAAACATATCAGATAAATCAATAACTGTTATACATAGAGATCATTCTTCTATCGTACCACCCGGAGTTGAATTAGAAGATATTGACATAGCTAATGAAAATGAATTAAAAGGTAAGGCAAGTATTGTTTTTGATTTGACAGAAGTTAATACTATATCAAAAAAGACCCGACTTGATGACTAAAGCACAGGATTTTTTTCGACAGCAAAGTATTTGTCTTATAGCTCATAGTGTGTATATAGATTATCTTGATGCGATTCATAATTTTTTGGGGATAGAGCCTGAGATGTTTGTAGAATTTTGGTTGATTGAATCTATTGAAGGATATGATGAGGATTTTAATAATGGAGTATGCAAAGTTTTTTTAGATAAATTAGTAAAGTTGGGAAAAAATGGCTAGTTTTACTCGTTCAATTGATACAGCTTTGAAAGTTCTTCTTTTTGATAAATTTGCAGATATTCTTGGAATAGATAAGAGTGGAACAACTGCACAGAATATCAATAAAGGGGTTGTACAAATTCCTGTAGAAATTGCTATGCGGGAATTAGCTGAAAAACGGGGTGAGACTTTCTTAGAATTTATAAATTTTTGGAGAGTGGGTACATCTCCAAGTATGTCCAGACAGCGAACTCCGGCAGCTCGAAGAGGTTTGTATGTTGCTAATACGGATGATGATAAATCTGGAACTATTCATATAAAAGCAATGCCAATTGATTTGAATTACAATATCTGGTTTTGGTCTCAGTCTTTAGATAAAGTTTACGAATGTATTGAAAAATATATCTTCTGGCAACAAGATAATCCTAAATTGAATATTAGTTATGATACTGATTATCCTCTTGAATTTGATCTTCATTTTGGGGAGATTGTTGATGAATCACCTATAGATGAAAAATACAGTGGTGGAATGCTTTTTACATACAGATTTCCTATCAAAATAGATGCCTGGGTATTTGAAAGTAATACCGAATCAGATACAGTAAAGAAAATTATTCTAACGGGATATGATAAAGATGCTGTTAGTAATTATAGTGAAATAATTTTGGAAGACTCAGATCAAGATACTGAGCTTGCAGATGCTTTAAAAATGTTTCGTACAAATCTATATGGTATTTTAGATGTTACTTTGGTAGATCATAAAGTTATACTAGCTGGAAATTTTGCAAGTGATTTTAGTGTTTCTGATACAATAGTTTGGGAGAATAGTACATCTAATGATGGTTTATACACAATTGTATCTGCAGTAAATGTGGGGAATAACACAGAAGTAGTAGTTAGTGAAGATATAGTAGATGATACAGTTGATGGAAATGTATATAAGACTGAATAGATGGGAAAGATTTGATGTATAAAGATTTATTTGATAGCATTCAAAAATTAGATAATAGTTTGAATTTAGTTGAAGCCCTTACTAAAGCTCAAGTAAATAAAATTCGTAAAGAAATAGCTTCTCCAGAAATGTTGCCTTGTGATTTTGATGTAACAATTGCTGGTTGGCTTGAACGAATTAAAGAGTGGGGCAAGATAAAAATTTATCATAGAGATCCTGAGAATTTTCGTGGAAAAAGAAAGGTAAGTCCAAGACAATTTATCAATAGATTGCAAGATGAAGATCTTAAGAAAATGTTATTTGCATGGGAAATTGAAAAGAAAGGGTTAACTAAGGTAAGATTTTTTAAAGACTATGTTGGGAAGAAGGGAGATAAAATATATACGGAAGATTTCTTAGTGTCCGTAAAACTCCGTAAAGAACTTCGGTAATGTTGAATTATAGAATTGAATTTTTCAGTACAGAAAATTAGTATAAGGAGATTGGTATGAGCGTTTTTTTGTCAGCAGGAGTTTATGTTTCGGAAAAAGATATTTCTGATATTGTCCCGAATATTGCAACTGCTTCAGCTGCATTAGTCGGATATTCTGCTAAAGGAAGCATTGATGATATTGTATTGGTCACGAATGATCAACAGTTTATATCTGAATATGGTGAGCCGGTACCGGGAGAATACTTCCATTATTCTGCACTTGCTTATCTTGCTAAGGGCAATACTCTGTATTGTTTAAGAGTAGAGAAAGATGCTTTGTATGGTGGAGTTAATATTATGTCTTCTGTTTCTGGGGAAGATAATGCTGCTATTTTAGCAGGTCAAGCGGCATCTTCATATTCACCGGGTTCATCTTTAGAAGATGATGTGGCATTCCAAATTCTTGGGGCTAACCCGGGTGTTTGGGATAATAAGATTGGAATTAAGATTTCTGATATAAAGGATGGATCAGATCCTGTACCTACTGATCAGTATACATTTAAGATTGCTGTTTATTATCAGAATGATGATGGTAATTATGAGTTGGTGGAATCTTGGAAAGTATCTCGTAAAGAAAAGATTGATGGTTTTGGAAAAGCCTTATATCTTGAAGATAGAATAAATGGTGTAAGTAAGTATATTGTAGTTGCAGATAGTGCTCTTGCCAACACTGCTGTTCCGAAAGTACAAGCTGCAAGACTTGATATGAAGCAAGGTTCTGATGGCAGTGCAATTACATCATCTGAATTAGTAGCTGGTTGGGATGAGTTTATCAATCCTGCAGTAATCGATATTCGTTTACTTTTGAATGGTGGAGAGACAGAAGTAGATGTTCAGACTAAGATGAAAACAGTTGCAGAAGCAAGAGCTGATTGTATTGCTATTTTAGACATGCCTTCTGCATCTTTAAATAGTATAGCTGATATGGTAACGTTTAGAGAAACAACACAGAATTTTAATTCCAACTATTGTGCACTATATTCTCCTTGGTTGAAAATCTATGATTCTTATAATGATAAATTGATTGAAGTTCCTCCGTCGGGATATGTAGCTGCACAGATGGCTTATAATGATTACGTAGGGAAGCCTTGGACAGCTCCTGCTGGATTCAATCGCGGGAAGCTAGACGTTATTAACACTACATACATATTTACAGAGGGCGAAAGAGATTCTCTTTATCAAACTGAAATCAATCCAATTCAAACCTTTAGGGGAGAAGGTACCGTTATCTGGGGTCAAAAGACTGAGCAGACAAAATCTTCTGCTCTTGATCGGGTGAATGTAAGGAGATTGCTTATTGTTATTGAAAAAGCAATGGCTATATCTCTTAGATCATTTTTGTTCGAACCTAATAATGAGATAACGAGATTTCGAGTTGAAGCATTGCTGGATGAATATCTTGATAAGCTATCATCTCAGGGAGCTTTTCAAACAGAAGGTGGAGATGAGGGTTATCATGTAGTTTGTGATGAAACTAATAACACTCCTGGGATAATTGATTCAAACGAACTTCATGTAGATGTATTTGTTAAGCCATCTAGAGCTGCTGAATTTATTCAACTTCAGACTATTGTAACTAAATCGGGTGCATCGTTTGAAGAATTGATTGCCCGCGGCGTAATGTTTTCATAGTAATTGATCTGATATAATTTAGAAATAAACATCGAATTTATGAGGTAACGTAATGAGTAACATGGGAGCAGATTCCTTAAAGAATAATTTATCTAATCCAGCACGGGTTTATCTATGGGAAGTAGTTTTTTCAAACCCCATAGGGGGTGGAGATGCAGAAGCCTTAATGCTTCGGTGTCAAACTACTGCTATTCCTGGAAGAAGTGTAGGTGAGATACTTATTCCATTTAAGCAAAGTGCCGGTGTAAAATTTCCGGGCAAGTTGACGATGTCACATACCTGGGCAGCTACATTTATTGAAGGTACCGATAAAAAGGTATTTGAAGCATTACATGCTTGGGAACAGGCTATTGTTCATGATAGACTTAACACCGGCTTGCCTGATGTAGCTATTAAGGCTAACATCTATCTTCGATTACTAGATTCACAAGGTGATCCTCATTTAAGTATAAAATTAGTTGGTTGTTATCCTCAGGAAACAGCTGAGGTTCCTCTAACTTATGAAGATGAAGATACTGTTAAATATCCGGCGACTTTTTCATATGATTATTGGTGCGAAGCCTAGTTAGTATTATGATAGAAAATATTGGATGAAAGTTCTTCAAAATATAGTAGAAATGAATAAAACAAGTGTTTTAGTGTAGAAGTTTATTATGGCTCAAAGTCTTGGTCTAGATTTGTATGGTTTTGGGGCAAATTACCTGACGAAAATTTGGATGCTCCAACGAACTTATAATTGGCAACTCTTAATGTCTCATGATATTAATGGAATTCTAGGATACTGGGTTTCTCAATACTGTCAAGAGATTAGATTTGGTGATTATAGTATTGCAGATATATCTGTATTGAATTATGGAGCAGAGCAGCGTTTTTATGCTGGATTACAGTCTATAAATACTATCATGCTTACTTTTCTAAAGCCGATTGATAATTCTGTTCTTACTTATTTTTATGGATGGTCTGGGTTAATGATAGATAAGGATGGTTATTATTATCCTAAAAATCATTATAAGAAAGATATTTTTGTAGTATTGTATAATAAAATGGGATTACAATCTACAAAATTTAAGTTGAAAGGATGTTTTGTAAGGAAACGTCCTTGTATGTATAGTTTATCTTACCAAGGTGAAGATGTTTTAAAAGTAGATGTAGAATTATGTGTTGATAACATTGAAATTGAGAAAGGGATGTTAAGTGAATTGATTAGCAAAACAGAGCAGGGGTTATTAAGTAGCGTGGTTACACCGGGGAAAGGAACATTAGAGACATTACTTTGATAGAGTATTTTAAGATTTAGTTTTAGGAGAGAAAGAAATGAGTACGCTTTTACCAATAAATTTACCTTCAAAATGTTTACCTTATGAGGGTATAGATCCCACCAGTATTACAATCAGAGCATATGAAGGTCAGGATGAAGTTTTTCTGGCTGAAATCAATCCTATCAATATCGAACAGAAATTCCTCCAGGTTCTCCAAAATGTAGTTGTAGGTATAGATCCTAAACTCTTGACTCTTGGAGATAGATTGTATATTATGATCTGGGAATGTATCAATTCTTATACAGAAACAGTTAAATTGAAAACTATGTGCAGTCATTGTCTTCAACAAATTGAAGTAGATATTGATTTAAGAGAATTGGAAGTAATCAAACTTCCGGATGATTTTAAGCAGCCCTTTGAAAGAAAACTTCCGAGCGGTAAGATAGTAAATCTTAGATTGTTGAATATAGCTGATGAAATAAAAATATTGAATTTTGAAAAGAAAAGCCCTTTAGGTCTTTTATACAGATATGCTCATTCTATAGTAGATGATGAAAATGTTGTAGAAAGAGTGGAGATGTTAAAGAAATTGAGTGCCAAAGATATGGCTACTATCCGAGCTTTTCAAGATGAATTCTATCATGGTCCGGATATGGAAACCAACATTGTATGTCCGAAGTGTGGGGAGGAGGATGAAGGAGTTGATGTACCCTTTCGGCTTGACTTCCTTTTTCCAATTGGCGAGACCCTTAGAAATACTTTTGGAACGAGAGTTTAACCTTTGTTATTATATTCCGGGTTTTACTTTCGATTCATTAAGACATATGGGTTCAAGAGAACTTGATTGGTTTCATGGTAGATTGATACGTCAAATACAAGACGAAGATTCTTTAAAGAAATAGGTTTATATATAATGATGAAAAAACGAGCTTATCATTTTACTAGAACTCTTGGTATCAATCAATATGATCTACGAAGTTTAAGGGCTTTAAGAGCAAAATTATTGAGAGATTACCTTAATTTCTTTGAAGATTTATCGGATTTATATAAGCAGAGCAAACAGAAAAAAGAGATTCAGTCTACTGTTGTAAAAATTAGACAGACTATCAGTTTGTTAGATAGTATTTTAGAAGGAGAATCTATTGGCAAAGAAGATGCTGGGTCATTGGTATCTCGAATAGATGATATAAATGCCGATAGAGATTATTTTTTACAGAAAATTCCAGAAATTAAAGCTTTCAGTGATAGAATAGATAAGGTTGTGGCAAAAACAGGGATATCTCCTGAAGATTTAAATATAACTGAAGGTGTTGTGAAAGGAGTGGTGAAAGGGTCAAGAGATTCTCAAAAAGAGGGTGTAGGTTCTTTTCTTAGAAGATCTATGCCGGGCACCCTAGGAGCAGGTGCAGACGTAGGTAAAGGAATGTTGACTGCTTTGACTGGACCTTTTGCTTCAATTTTAGGGCCAATAGCAAAGGACGTATTCAGTTTAGGTAAGAATGTTGTTGGTAAGGTTAAAGAGAGGAAAGAAATGAGATTGGGGGGGAGACTGCGACCGGTAGGCGGTCAGGTTTCTTCGGAAAGAGCTGAGCAGATATCTGAAGCTCGAAGAGAAAGTCCATTTGTTTCGAGTTTTGGTAGAGAAGCTGTTCGAGGTGGTAGAGAATCTGGTCGAGATATCTCACCTTATTCTTTAGGTAGAAAGGCACCTAGAGAGAAGGTTTTAGCTTCTACTCAATCTTTAGGTAAAAAGATATCTAAGGAAGATCAGGTACGTCCCTTAACATATTTCTTTGATAAAAAAGCTTATCGTACGAAATGGACTAAAGAGCTTTTGCAGAGATTGAAAAATTTAGGAGGTAAAGGGAAGGGAAGTTTATTTGGGGGACTTACTGGTGGATTGAAAAGTCTTCTTCCTTTACTAGCAGGTGTAGGATTAGCTCTTGGGAAGGGAGCTGGATTAGCAGGAGCAGTTGTTTTTACTTCATTAAAATTATTTGAACTTGGTAAAACTGCTAAAGAGTATCATGAAGTTCTTAAAAATGTAGAACAAACTAAAGAAAAACAGCAGGTTGTTATGTCTCGTCTTCAGCAAGATGCTTTTGGTAGACTTCAGAAATCTGAGACTCCTGAAGAAAAACGACGTGTTATGGCTGGTATTAAAGTATATCAAACAGCTGAACATAAAAAATTGTATGAAAAATCTACAAAAGGTGTAATAGGGAAGTTTGCTTCTTTGTTTGTAAAAGCACCTGCAGAATTTTCACCTACAGGACCACGTATGATGCCAGTATCATCTAAAAAGAAAGGTGAAGAATATTCAAAGGAAGATTTAACAAAAGTGATAGAAAATTCTGAAAGACAGAATCAAAAGTTAGAAAAAGCTATTTCTGGTCTTTCTAGTTCAGTAGCGAAAGATAAGCAGTACCCCGATGTTAGAGGTGGTGGTGTAGGAAATCAGTTCGATTCTGCAGATACTCTTCTCAGTGATAGATCTGCAGGTAATCTCACTCTCAGTGAGGAATAATAAATGCCGGGTAAAAATTCAAATTTCATTCTTAAAAAATATGGGTATATTCCTGATGGAAAAGGAGTGGCTCCGGAATATTTAGTTAAAATAGTCAGCTATAGGAACAGGTGTTCTATTGTAGGGATACTACAAGAAGATATAGCTATGCGGGTTGAATCTCGATGGGAATATCTTGTTCCTAGTTCATTATTAGACACTGCTAATAAATTTGCTCAGTTTGCATCAAGAGGAAAATGGTCAATAATTACTAAAGCTACAAGTCGAAGGGTGTGGCAGGGTTCTTCTCCTTTACAAATATCATTGACTTTGAAATTTGAAGCAGTAGAAAATGCCTATGAAGAGGTTGTTAAGCCCTGTCAGCTTTTACAGAGTATAGCTCTTCCAAGTGGAGTTTCATATTCTGCAGAACAGGGTGATCAATTTAGAGAAGAGGTTGGAGTAGAGAAGAGTGGTATGCCTACAGCTAGAGAGGTGTTAAAAACTTTCTTAGCTCCTCCAGGTCCAACTCCTTTTACAGTAGCAGGATTATATGAAAGAGATAATAATAGAAGTATTTCGAGAATTATAGAGGATTCTAAGGGCGGAGATATCATAAAGATTGATTTAGGTCGATTTTTAAGTTTTTGGAATGTAATCGTAAAAGAAGTTTCTCCTTTGTTTCATATCAAATTTTCAAATAGTGGAGATCCTATAAGTGCAGTTGTTAATATCATATTTGAATCTTATGAAATGATGACTGTTGAATCTTTAGCAGATGCCTATAGTAAAGCGAATTTTTCACTTGGAACAGTACGGGACGATATATCTAAAAAGAGTGTAAAAGGGAGAATACCTACAGATGGATAGAACCAAATTTTATCATGATTTGATAGTGGATGGAATAGAGCAGCTAGATTTTTTATATAATTCACTATCTGATTTTGTTATGGAATATTCTCCGGGGTATTACAGAGTAGTAACTATTGATTGTATGCGTCCAGATCTTATCAGTTACAAAGTCTATGGCACAGTGGATTTTTGGTGGATAATTCTGTTAGTTAATGGAATAGAAGATCCTTTTACAGATTTGGTGGAAGGAATGATTTTAGAAATTCCAAATAAACTTGATATTTACAAATTTCAAAAGAAGTATAGGGTGCGTTAAAAGTGATTGTAGCTGGTAATTATATTCTAAATATAAAAGTCAATGATATTGTGATTCCAATTGAACCACAAAAGATTGAGGAATTTACTATTACTCAAGATATAGATAGACTGTTACCGGTTTTCAAGTTGAGAGTAGATGATCCTACCGGGATATTAACACATATCATACCTTTTGATAAATCTTCGAACAGTATAATCATTGAAATAGCAAGAGGGACTAATTATGATAATCTAAATTCGTTTAAGTTTACTGTTGAAAGACGAGCTTGTAGAGAGGAAGGGAAATATGAAGTTAGTGGAGTGCTAGATATCGATGGATTATTTTCTTCCAGTAAATGTAGAAGTCTAGTAGAAAATTTGAAAACCAATTTAGAAAATCTAGCTTTAGATGAATTAGAGGTTTCAAAAACGGAGGTGGGTTCATCTTTAGATTATAAGAAAACCATACTCCAACCTTATTGGACTAATGGGAAGTTGTTGAGATATTTGAAAAACAATGTAATTGGTAGGGGTGATGAAGCTGGTTATAGTTGTTTTATAAAGAATATGAAAGGTAAAACAACCTTTGTATTTAAGAGTTTAGATGAGTTGTATTCAACTGCAATTAAGTATCAATTCATAGTAGGTCCCGATGTTCTTAAAAATTACCTTCCTGTGTATACATATAAGGTATATGATAATTCAGAACTGATCACAGATTTTGGAGCAAAATTACAGAGTTATAGTTATTTTAATTATAGTACCGGAGAATACATAGATGATTCTGTTCCGGCAAACAATTTTTTATCTCTAACGGAGTATTTTTTGATAAATGATGATGATGTAAGTGACAGTACTCCTTTTAATAAACTAGGTCGAAGCAATAGTTTTACATCCGATTTTAATGGAAAAGTTAGAAATAGCTATTACAATCGACTTGGACAGTTAATTAACATGTGGATTTCAACTCCAGGTCTAGAAAATGCTGTTCCGGGAGATATGGTGCAGGTTGTATTTGGTGAAATGTTTCAGAGGAAGAATCTATTCATCTATCAGCATACAGGTACGTGGATGGTAAAGCGAGTTGTTCATATTATAGGGCAATCATTTTTAACAAATCTTTTACTTGTGAGAAATGGAATTGATACGTCTGAGAAGAACACTTTAATGGCAGCAGTTAAGCAGAAAAAATAATATGTTTACAAAGAGTGGATCAAAATTTAATGGTTTCTACCGAGGTACGGTTCTTGATAATTCTGATTCTGATGAATTGGGTAGGTTGAAGATTCGAGTATTTGGAATCTTCGATGAGATAGCATCAGCGAATCTTCCCTGGGCAGTACCTGCATATCCTTTATTTTCTGGTTCTGGAATTGGATATGGATACTTTGCTGTGCCGGAAGTTGGGTCTTTTGTTTGGGTGTTTTTTGAAGCGGGCGATTTATACCAGCCGGTTTTTTTCGCAGAGGCCCCAGATGCTGTTCATGGAATACCTGCTGAAGCTGCAACGAATTATCCAAGTAGAAAAGTATGGAAAACTAAAAAAGGCTTTGTTGTTTATTATGATGAACAAGATGAAGAATTAAAAGTATCACATCCATCAGGGACTAGTATTCAAATTGATAGTGATGGAAATGTTAATATTTCCTCTGTAGGAGAGGTAAATATTGGTGGCAGTACAGTGAATATCAATCCATAAGAGATAGAGGTAGTAATGCTGAAAGGTCATAAAGCTAATTGTCCTTGTTGTATTTGTAGAGCTCTAAGAGGAGAATCTATTCCTTGGAATAAAGGATTATCTAAAGAAACACATCCAAGTGTGGCAGCTTCTGCTGAGAAAAATAGAGGAAAAGTAAGAAATGAAGAGACTCGTAAAAAGATGAGTATAGCTCATATTGGAAAGACTAAAGAAAATGATTCAGGTAGAGCAGTTCAAGCTGAGAAGATGAGGGGAAGAACTAAAGAAAATTATTCAGGTAGAGCAGTTCAAGCTGAGAAGATGAGGGGAAGAACTAAAGAAAATTATCAGGGTGTAGCAGCTCAAGCTGAGAAGATGAGGGGAAGAACTAAAGAAAATGATTTGGGGTATGCAATTATATCTAGGAAATTGGGAGGTCGGACTAAAGAAACTTATCCATATCTAGAAGCTGCTGCTGAGAAATTAAGGGGGAGAACTCCTTGGAATAAAGGATTGACCAAAGAAATAGATGAAAGAGTAGCTAAAAGTGCCGAGAGGAATAGAGGAAGTAACCGTAGTAAAGAGACTTGTAAGAAAATGAGCATAGTTGGTAAGAAACGTTGGCAAGATCCGGAATGGAGGGAAAAACAACTTAAAGCAATTTTTGCAGGGATGTATATTAAACCAACAAAACCGGAGAAGTTATTAGATAAACTATTACAAGAGCTGTTCCCGAATGAATGGAGGTATATTGGAGATGGTTCTTTACTGATAGGTTATAAGAATCCAGATTTTGTTAATGTAAACGGTCAGAAGAAAATAATTGAAATGAATGGAGATTATTGGCACTCAGAAGAGCTTACTGGGAGAACAAAAATAGAAGAGGAACAGCAAAGGATAGATCATTTTGCACAGTATGGTTATCAAACTTTAATTATTTGGGAACATGAATTGGATGATAGAACTGAATTGGAAGAGCGGTTGCTTCAATTCCAATTGAATCCATAACGTTGTAGTATTAGAAGGAGATCTTCTAGCAGATCGTCGTAGACTAATGAGAAACTCAAGTTATAGGAAGGAATAAGGATATAGATATGGCACGTTTAGTAGCCCTGTTAGGTGATAGTTCGAATCATGGAGGTTCGATAGTAACCTCAAACCAAAATGGATCTGTATCTGCAGAGAGGAAAGTGATTCCTGTTGAAGGAGCATTATTTAGTTGCCCCGTTCATGGTCATGGAACTACTGAAATCCATGGAAACCTTGATGATAAATGGTTGATTAATGGGAAGAAAGTGGTGTTAGAAGGTAGTACAGCTGGGTGCGGAGCAGCAATTATTTCCTCAGCTACCAAAACTTTTGGAAGGTAATTAGATTATGATAACCCAGATATCCACTATTTGGTCGGACATCGATCAACGGTTAGAGATAGACGGTCGAGGTGAAATCAAGATTGCTATCAATGTAGAATCAGTTATGACCTCTATTGATAACATTCTAAGAACTTACAAGGGTGAAAGAGTAATGCTTCCCGAATTTGGAAGTATGCTTCAGAATATTGTGTTTGAATCAATGGATGAAGATTTGATTGATTTTATATCGCGTGATATCAAAGATCTTATTGAAATTTGGGATGATAGGATTAGTGTTCAGGAGGTTTCTTTTTCTTCCTCACCAGATGAAAATGCAATATCTCTTCAGTTGAAACTTCGTATAAGAGGATACAACCAAATTTTCAAGTATGTTAGACCTATAAATGGGGTGATAGATAATGACTAATAGCAATCTAGGCTACTGTGATTATGATTTTGATACTATAGTTGCGTCTTTGCAAGATCGTCTTTCAAATCAGGAGACTTGGAAAGATATATATCGATCATCCACAGGTCAGATGTTGATTGAATTACTTGCATATATTCTCAACATGGGATTATTTTATACAGAGAGAAGAGCGGAAGAATCATTTCTTTCTACTGCTAAAAATCGTTCCAGTGTAATTGCATTGGTATCACTATTAAATTATAATGTTAAGAGAAAAACTTCTGCTCTTGGCAATTTAATTTTTACAATCCCTCTTGCTCTTAGTAAGATTGTATATATACCTAAATATACTGAATGTCAATCTGTAGATGGATATAAGTATTCAACGAATGCAAGTGCAGTAATTGAAAAGGGTCAAGTATCAGTAAGTATAGAATCTATACAGGGAGAATCGAAACAGTTAGAGGTTACATCAAATGGGGTAGTAAATCAAGAATATTTACTTGAAAGTACCGGCGTTGAAGATTCTGCAGATACGAATAATTATACTCTACGAGTATTAGTAGATGGAAATGAATGGACCAAGGTAAGTTCATTTATCAACAGTGATAGCAGTTCTAAACATTACCGTGTTATAACTGAAATGGATGAAACGATTACAGTGATATTTGGAGATAATGTAAATGGATTGGCACCGTCTGATGGTTCTGTTATTGTAATCAACTATATTGAATCTGATGGATTGGATGGTAACATTGCTAGTATTGACAAGATTACATCCATTAATGATACTATTTATGATGAAGATGGGACTATTATTACTTCTATTTCTGTAACAAATGCTGATGCATTTCTTGGTGGCGATGTTGCAGAAGATATAGAGGAGATTAGATATGAAGCTCCGAGGGTTTTTAAGACAGGGGATCGAGCAGTTTCAAAAACAGATTTTATATCAATCATAGAAAACTATTCCGGTGTTGCATCAGCCAATGTCTGGGGAGAAAATGAAGAAGCATTAGCAGCAGGAGTATCAGTTGATTATGAAATGTTGAATAAGGTTAAAATATGTATTGTATTACAAGAATGGGAATTGCCAGGAACTAATTTCAAATCTACTCTTTCAGCTTATATTTATGATAAATCGATGTTGACAGTTAAATATGAATTTGTTACGCCGACTATTCTTTTAGTAATACCTACCCTTAGAATTACAGCAGTAGAGGGCAGTTCATTGACACAAACACAGGCAGATGTAGAAAGTGCATTAGCAGCTCAGTTTTTACTTGGTTCTACAACTAAGCTAGGTACCATGATTAAATATAGTACAGTCATTTCTGCAATTCATAATCTTGATGACGTTGCGTATACAACGATGGTTTTAGAAATAAAGAAGGTTTTAAGTGATAGCTATGATTCTGCATACGATTGGGGGGCAACTTTAGACGCCCTTGATATCAAACCTGAATCGGTTCGGGTGTTTGTTGATGGAGTCTATTCTACTGTTGATACGGATGACGGTGACGGCACAGGGACTTTTTCGGCAGTCGGAATAACTGGCGACATAAATTATTCGACAGGGGTGCTTACATTGGATATAGCGGCCGGTCCTGCAGCAGTCTATGTGAGGTACCAGCAGGCGGAAAACGGAAATGTAGTACCTACTTTTCGTCAAATTTGTCAATTATATGATACAGACGTTACCAGCATACAAATTGAATCATAGTATCGGAAATGAAAGAATTGAAATTATTGAGGTAAAGTAATGGGTAAACATAAATTTTATGATTGTCGTTGGGATATTAAACATATTCGAAATGGTAAAGTTATTTGGGAAGTTTTGGACAAATCTAACATTTTAACCGACGAAGGAGAAAAAGCAATTGGTGAAGTTTTCTTCCGAGACCTTGGAAGTACCTATTTTCCAAGCACAAATTTCTTCGTAGGTCTTTATAATGGTACGATAAGCGAAGCAACTACTTTAGCTCTTATTCCAAGTGAACCATCTGGAAATGGATATGCTCGACAGGAACTTGAAAGATCTAATGTTGGTTTTCCAACTGCGGAGAAGCATGAGGGTGATTGGAGATGGGTTTCAAAGGAGCTTACGTTAATTGCTGTGGGTGGAACTATAGGTCCTGTCAATGGAGCATTTCTTGGAACAACTTTGAATGATACTGGTTCTTTGATAGGTGCTGTAGCAATGAGTTATGAAAGAACTATCTTACCTGGAGATCAAGTAATTATTGTAATTCGAGCTAAGTTGAAATAAGATCGATTAGATTGATATATTGTAAGTTAACAATTGAACTTAAAATAGAGATTATAAAGTAATGAGTGATACATATTTTTATGCTGGTGGAACTAAAGTACTTTATGAAGGTCTTACAAAGAATTTCTGGAAAATAAAAGATAGTGGGTCTTCTTTATCAGTAGTCACAAGTTTGTATGTAGGTGGTGCTTATAATGTGATGAGTATAGCTCATGGTTTAGATGGAAGTATTTATATAGGAGATGAGCACGCTGTTTACAAATATGACAGTAGCCTTTCATTAGATACGAGTTGGGCTACAGGTGGTTCTTATTCATGTCCTGATCTTGCAGCAGTAGCTGTAAATGCAGAAGGAAAACTTGCAATAGCTCATGATGTAGATGGCGGCGGTAGTTGTGTGACATTGCTTGATTCTGATGGAGGTCTTCTTTGGGGAATAGCTGTTCTTGGCACTGATTCAAAAGCAGTTCGATTTTTAGATGAAGAATACATATTAATTGGCTTGTGTTCTGAAGGTACAGGTTTCAGTTATGGTCGAAGGGTAAAAATATCAGATGGTTCCGCTGTAAACATATATGCAGGTTTCTATGGAGATAGTTATTGTCCTGGGTTAGATTATGATAGAGTTAATGAAAAAGTTTACTTTGCTATAAAGGACAATGATTATGGATATCAAGGTGAAATACAGAAGTATCCAGTAAATGGAACTGAAAGTCCAATTAAAGATTGGAATCAGGGCGGGGGTGGACCTCTAGATATTCTTTTGCATAGTAACGGATATGTTTATTATGTGGGATTCCCCCAATATTCTACATCGAAGGATATATTCAAACTTAGCAATTCTGATGGTAGTGTTTTAGATTATTACGAAGCTAATAATGTTGTATATTCTATAATAGAAAACGATGATACTAATATTGTTGTTGGCGGTAGTACAGCTTTATCTTTTGGAGGAATACTTTACGATATAGGTGTGTTAGATACTGATTTAACATTTCTTCGAGGTATTCAACTTGATACTCTTATCAATACTTTAATTGGTAAGAATATTGTACCGGTAGATCCCCCTGTAATAACTGATCAATCTGAAGATACTGCAGCTTGTATAGGACAACTTGTTGATCTATTTATAACAGCGACAGGTAATCCTACTCCAACATACCAGTGGTACAAAGATGATATTGTGATGCCTGGTGAAACTAATGATACGATGTCATTTTATGCTCAATGTTCTGACATAGGGGTATATGTTTGTAAAGCCGGCAATGGTGTTAATTTTGGGGATAGCTATAAAATTGAGAATTCTTCTGTTTTTTCTGTCGGGGGTTTACATTGGAGAACCCAGACATTTACAGCTTCAGCTGGTTATAAAATAGATAGCATAGAAATCAATGTTTACCTTCAAGGTGTTGGGATGGTACCTGGAACAGCTATTGTTGGAATAAGAGAGGTAGATGAAGATGGATATCCGATAGGTGAAGATTTATGTTCAGGAACTTTTAATGCCGGTTTATTGCCAGCATATTATGGTAATAGGATATGGCAAGAGATTACTTTTGAAAATGGTATTACTTTAGTTGAAGGTGAAAAGTATGCCATAGTTGTTCGAGCACCTGATGGCAATCTTTTAAATTATTTTAACTGGGTAGGCCAATCTCTTGGAGAATATTCGGGAGGTCAAGAGGTAGAAAGTACAGATGGAGGTGAAAGCTGGGAATTTCATGTGGTTGAAAGTGATTGTATGTTTATAGTAAATGGACTTGGTGAAGCAACCTCTGATTCCATGAATGTTAAAGTAGGTGCGAATCCTAATATATATAATCTATTTGATTTACATATAGATAGTGATAGGAGTTAAGTGTAAGTAGTTGGTATCTTGATGATGGCAATTATATAGATTTTTCATGTTAATTTCTTAAAAGTTTTTACATAGGTGTGATTATGAGTATTGATGCAGCAGTAGTTTGGGAAATTAGAACAGACGGGGCACAGACTAACGGCGGTGGTTTTAAAACCGGAGCATCTGGAGTGGATTATTCCCAGCAAGCTGCAGCACAGTGGGCTTTAAATCCTGTTACATCAGCTGCAATTACAGCTACAATGGTTAATGCTAATGCTCATGCAGATATGGTAGGCAATATCTGTAGAGTAGTTTCTGGTACTAATGCTACATTAGGTTGGTATGAAATTATATCAGTAAATACGGGGGTTGATATTACAGTTGATAGAAACTGGTGTTCAGGAGTTTGTGTTGATGGAGTAGTTAATATAGGTGGTGCTTTTGCTTTTGGAGGATCTTTAGATAATGATTTCTTTGCTTCAGGAGCTAAGGTAGCAGGTCATCAGGTTTGGGTGCGGGGTGGAACACATACCTTGGGTGAGATTACTCAGCCGAGTGTAAATGGATCTAGTACTGCAACCTCTCAGTTACTAGGTTATAATGCAACTCGCGGGGATAATCCTATAGAGGATGATAGGCCACTTATAGATTGTGGTGGTTTTAGGTTTGGTTTTGATTTAGGTCCAAATTATTGGTGGAATATTAAGAATTTGAGATTTATATCAGCACAGAATGGATATACATTTTCTGCGGCAAGTTTTGGTTATTGTGTAAATGTTAAAGTTGAGAATACTTCAACTGGCAGTGCCTTTTCTACAGGTCAAGGAACACAAGTGGTAGGTTGTGAAGCAATAGCTAATTATTCGACTGCAAGTGGTTTTTATGGAAATAATTATACTTCATTTGTCGGCTGTTATGCATGCGGCTCATTTTATGGATTTTTGTTATCAGGTCAGGGGTCATTAGCAATAAGTTGTGTTGTTGATACTTGTCATGATGGTTTTTATGTAGGGAGTGGTGGTGGAAAAGTAATTAACTGTACTGCCACAGGTTGTGAAACTGGAATTAATATTTTCGGCAATTATCTAGCAATTGTTAATAATATTCTTTATTCAAATTGTAATGGAATCAAATCGGGCAGTGCTTTTACAAATTCATATTTTGATTATAATTGTTATTATAATAATGGAACTGATGTAATTAATGTAACTAAAGGTGAAAATGCTGTAGATGGTAATCCTTTACTTTCAGGGATTTCAGTCATTGAAGGAGCAGATGGTGTAACAGATGGGGTGTCAGGTAAGACATTTACTGCTGCTTCTAATCCTTTTGTTGGTGTTACTACAGATGATTATTTGAATATTGTAGAGGCAGGGACTGGTGCTACACCAGGACCGTTTAGAATATCTGTAGTAGTAGGAGATGGTGAATTGACTCTTGATTCGTCAGCTGGAGTTAGTAAAACAGGTATTAGTTATAAGATAGTTAAAGGTGCGGATTTTATTCCTAGTGCAGGAAGTGCAGTAGAAAATGCAGGTTTTGATGCGGGAGTTTATACAGAGGTAGTAGTATGAGCAGTATAAATATTGGTGCATCTCAAATAGGTGGTTGGAATATAGGTGCATCTCAATTTGTATCCGCTGGTTGGTATCTTGATGATGGCAATTATATAGATTTTTCATCGGTTGCTACGATTGAAGGTGAAGTAGAATTCACCAGCGATTTTAGTATGATATATAATCCTTTTGCTGATCTTCAACAATTAGAAATAAAAGTTAATTTTGAATTAAAAGTAATTGCAGCAGTTGCTCTTGATTTAATGCAGCTTGTCCCGGAAAAATTTCATGGTAAATTGGAGGATAATTGGTTTAGAGATTATATAAGTGAAATGGATTTGCAGGTAGGAAGTTGGTTAACTTATGTCCGAGATATTATCAAGTTAGAGAATCCATATACTGTCGGTTCAATGAAATATCTTAGGCATCTTGGGTACATAATTGGAGTTAATTTTCCATCTGAAGATGAAACAACAGAATTGGAAATGAGGAAAACCTTAGCACAAGCTACTGATTGGTACAAAGTTAAAGGTACATATCAGTCAATACAAGTACTTGCATTGATCTATCAGCTTTCTATCAATGTATACGATATGTACACTAACGATTACGTGAATTTTTATCTAACTGATTGGTTTGTAGGTGATGAAGATGAAAATCCTTCTGGTTTTGATGCTACCTATTATAAGTCTCCTCATTTTGGTATAGAAGTACTTCTTAATAAAGTCTATGAAAGTGGTTCAGAATCATATTTATGGAAATCAATTTATTTGACTAATTTCATAGAACGTATGGAAGAAACGAGACCTGTACATACCGTACCTCATTATCTTATATTTCTAAATCCGAAAACTGATGAATTTGGTCATGTAATTGAAGTTGATGGGGAGATTAAAGCAAGGACAATGGGAGATTGGGAAGTTTCTACTAAATATTTTGATATGGTTGGAAGTCCTGATAATTGGTTTTTTGATGAAGGAGATCATTTTGATCAATCAGCAGACGGATTCATTAAAAGTATAACGACATGGGTTTTGGGTACTGGAAATTATCCCTGTCTTCTTTGTGGAGAACCGGGCGAATCTGCAGCTATTTGTCATACCGATGTTGAAACTCCAGTTCTTACAGGAAGTATAGATCCTGATGATATTATCATAACAAGTGAAAAAATTACATTTGAATTTATAGTACCTAAAGCTACGGTACAAGATGATATTTCAGAATTAGGTTTGTATGTTCCTGGAAGTCCAGATAGAATAATGATATTATCCTGTTTTCCAAAGATTGATAAATCAGATGATGTTGAGCTAAAGATACAAGTTGAAGTCTACAAAAGTGATTTAAGTTAATTTTGATATAGGAGAAAATCATGCCAGCAGATGTGGGCAGCCAAACAATAACTGTTCTTTACTATTCCCCAGCAAATTCAGGTATTGTAAATAAGAGATTTCAAGATATCCGACAGGTAGGAATATATAGTGGTGGATATCTTACTGTAGTTGATGGTACTCATGCTCTATTATCTACTTTAATTAGTGAAATTAGTGATGGTACCTATCAGGTTAGATTAGAAACAGGAGCTGCTGTTAATCTAGTTGTTGGAGCAGCTACTCCCTATATAGTTTTGCGGTGGACTTATAGTGGTGCCATAACCGATTATGCAGAATTGTTAGCTGTAGCAACGCCTGCTGCACATGATGTAGTTGTAGGATTATGTACTTTTGATGGTGGAGGAGCTCTTAATGGGTTCAATTATCAAGCTGCATATCCACGTACAACTCCCAGCACTAAAGATTTATTTTTGAAGGTAGAAGCTACTTCAGATACAGAACTTCGTGTTCGAATACGGGCAGGTAAGTTTCAAACTAGTGGTGCTGTAGTTGATATATCTGATCAAAAAAGTGATTTATTTGTTGTTCCGGGTAGTAATAGTAGGGTGTATCTTGTATATGTAACTGATGCTGGAGCAATTGCTATTGATAGTACAGGCACTATTGCAGCATCTCCTTCTCCTCCTGCATATGATGGAAAGATGGTATTAGCAGAAGTTACATTAGCTTCTACTAGTACGAATATTGCAGATAGTATGATTAAAGATGTTCGTGGTTTTTTATCTTCAAAAGTTGTTTCTGATGATGTTTCAATTGAATTAAATGCTGAAGGAAAATTACAAGTCAAAGCCTATCATGGTATTCAAACATTTACTATTAATGGAACTTTTACTGTTCCAGTAGGAATAAATCAAGTTAAAGTGATTTGTACTGGAGGTGGTGGTCATATAATTGATGGGAAAACAACTGGAGGTTCTGGAGCTACAGCTATAAAATGGTGTTTAGTTACTCCAGGAGATAATATAGTTGTTACTGTAGGAGCTATCAATACTATAGCTGGTTCTAGTTTTGGGGCTTTTTGCACTGGAGGTGGAGCGAAGAATATAAATCCTAGTCCTTTAAAGGGTGTATATGATTATTGGGAGGGTGGGGATGCTACTGGAGGGGATATAAATATTCCTGGAGGTGATGGTGGTAATGATACTGATGGTAGTGGCGGTGAAGAATCAATGGGAGCAGCTGGTTATTGGGGATCAGCTCCGGGTTGGGGTGGTGGTAGTGCTGCTCATAACAAGACTGTTTTCGTTAGTGGTGTTGCTGGTGTTGTTGTAGTAGAGTGGTAAATTATTTTTAAGAAAATTCTATATTTAATAAAGAGGTAGAAAATTATGGGTCTCTCGAACCACGGTTCCCAAGATATTACATACAATTATCATGAGGAAGCAACAGCAGAAGATTTTAACAAGCGACATCTTGATATAAGATCTCGAGGTATTTATTCTGGCGGATATTTTACAAGGGTTTCAGATTCGGAAGTTACGTTATCTCCTTTTACTCTTGAAATAGGAGATGATGATGAACAGATTAGTTCAAAATCTTCTGTTGCTGCAACACTTAATTCTACTACGTTAGATTCTGGAACTATTTCTTCAGCTACTCCTTGGATTGTATTCAGATGGGCTTTTGCAGAACTGGTCGCGAATTTTGTAGAAATACATGCTATTGCTTCAGTAGCTGTTGCTCAAGATAATGATATTATAATAGGTAAATGTGTATTTGACGGAGCAACTCTTGATTCATTTATCTACACCGATAGATCATTTTTGAACGTCCAAGATATAAGTTTAAGAGTAGAAGTTTGTGAAACTGGAGGAATGTATGTTTGGGTCCGAGCTGGTAGAATTCAAAATAGTAGTGGTTATGCTCTTGCCCCTGAACAAAGAGTGGGCCTTTTTACTGTACCATCTTCTCCTAATAGTAGAATAGATTTAGTGTATATAGATAGCACGGGTGCAATAGCTATAGAACAGGGAGTTGCAGCTCCAAGTCCTTCAGCTCCTGATTATGGTGGAAAATTAGTATTGGGGGAAATTAGGTTAGTTAATGGTGATACATCTATTATTGCGAGTCGGATAATTGATACTAGAAGCTTTATTTCAGCTCCAATAACTGTTACTAATAGTATTTTCGGTACTTGGACCGATAAGGATAGTTTGAGCAATACTTTAGTTAAAGCCGTTGTATATAAAGTCGGTTCCGATGGATATATAGTTGCGTATACGCTAACTAAAGATGCAACGATTAGCGGATATACAGATGCTAATGCTGACCCAACAGGGTCAAAAATATGTTATGCAGGCTATCATGATGCAGGATATAATACGATTACCATGCCTGTTAAAAAAGATCAGTATTGTAAGATTACATCCGACGGTACAGTTGTAATTCGTTGGTTACCTATAGGTAGTGGAACTTGTGTAAAGCAATAGCAAATGGGTGTACTAATAAATCATTCTAAAGGAACGAAGATCGTTTTGTCTAGAAATATAAAATGTCTAGCAAAGCCCATTACAGAGATTTTATCTTCAGATTCTTGGGAGGATAAAAGATGTATTCTTATGGGTGGAGGTCCTAGTATAGTTGATTTTGATTTTTCTCTTATTGAAAATGAATTAACAATAGGTGTAAACAAATCATTCATCAAATTTCCAACGAATATTGTATATTGTATGGATATGGGATTTTACGATAAGGTATCACATGACCACCCTAAAAATTCTAAATTAAAGAAATTGCATCAACAATGGTTAGAATATAAGGGTATTAAAGTATTCTTACATCGTCCGAAGTTCAAATTAGATGATTCTGTATATTTTGTAGAAAATATTTCGAATATAAGATTAAGTTTTAATCTTGAAGATGGGATTTTCGGAGGAAATAATTCTGGATTTGGAGCATTAGCTCTTGCAATTTGTTTAGGAGCTACTAAGATAGGTCTTTTAGGCTACTCAATGAAGGTTGATATTAAGCATAGAAAGACTCATTGGCATGATGGATATTCGCATCAAGATTTTGATTCTATGCAGAAGAAGCTCAATAAATTTAAGAAACCATTTCAAGAGTTAGCTATCACAATTGCTGATGCGGGCATTGAAGTGGTGAATTTGAATGAAAATTCTGCACTAGATTGTTTTAGAAAGGATTCCGTAACTAATTTTTTAAGGTAGATTTTAGGTTAGGTAGAAAGAAAAGATGAGAAAAGAAAGATGCTTTATAGTCGGCGGGGGTCCTAGCTTAGTAGACTTTGATTTTCTTCAATTGGTAGATGAAGATACTATCGTCGTCAACAAATCAATCCTTCACGTACCATTCCCCAATTATTTTATTACAGTAGATTACACATTTTCAAAGAAAATAGGTCGTGAGTGTTTTAGACAGATAGATACTACAAAAATGTTTGTAGCTGATTTTAGTCATCCTTCTCTCATAGAAAAGAATGGAAAAATTGTAGATATAAAATATGGTTTAACTTATGATAATTTGGAAGATTTTAATAAGGTTATAAAGAGTCATAGATCTGATGGAATTGGATATACATTTGATGATTTTAGAACTGGTCGAAATTCAGGATTTTGTGCCTTACAGTTAGCTGTTATACTTGGGTATAAGGAAATATATCTTTTAGGAATAGACTTAAATCAGTCAAATCAAACTCATTATCATGGAGGGTATGGAGAAAAATCAGAGGTTTTTAGTAGTAGACTTGAGGAATATTGCCGGGCGTTTAAGGTAGGGCTGTTAGAGTTGCAACAATCTACGAATATAAAGGTGTATTCGTGTTCAAGTTTTAGTCGTTTGAATAACACTATACTTTATTGTAATACTAAGGAGATTTTAAGGTGAAAGAAAGAGAAAACATTGTCCAGGGACATTATCTTATTGGATGTGGAAAAGCTCATAATTGTTGTAGCGCTCACGATGAGATTTTTAATCATAGAATGTTAGGGACTTTCAATATTTTAATGGAAGAAAAATTTATAGTAG
>Ga0307928_10000412_pt1 | contig 32378 bp, 67 predicted proteins | sample AceLakmetagen232_FD_201815 | JGI IMG/M metagenome (GOLD analysis project Ga0307928, IMG submission 201815) | Saline water microbial communities from Ace Lake, Antarctica - #232 | ecosystem: Environmental > Aquatic > Non-marine Saline and Alkaline > Saline | place: Antarctica: Ace Lake... | reverse complement strand
AGATTAAGACCGGCTCAATTTGTCGATCCTGATGGCGAAGTTTATGATTTTAACGTAAATACTCTTGAACGGTCATTTGGAAAAAAAGGATCAACTCAGGAAATACTTGATAGCGATGAATCAATGTTCCAAGATCAAGGCAATAAGGTTTGGACATTTCCTATTGACGCTTATTTCACTGGCTTGAATTATGACATCCCTACTGATAATTTCGTACTTGCTTTAAGCAAAAAATATTCACAAGAAAATCCAGGCATTTTAAAACATCCAAGATGGGGTGATATAAATGTAGCACCAAACGGAATAAGTCAAAAAGAAGAATTGATAAATGGCGCAATGGTTGGACGTGTAACTGTTGTTTTTGTAAAAGTATATCCTCGAAAATATCCAGATACTGAAGGGAAAAGTCTTGACGATGCCATAAGGCAAATTGAGATAATGACAAATATCTCTGAAGATTTATCAAGCAATTTTTTACTTGACGGCTATAATGCCCTTGCAAATGCAGGCAGTAAAATTCTCGGAGCGGTTGGAATAGTGTCTAATTCGATCGGGGCTGTTTCTGATGCGGTCGACTCTGTTCAAGATACATTTGACTCAATTCAATCTGCTGTAAATAATTCAGTTGATGACTTAGCAGGAAATATTATAAATACAATTGCAGGCACTCAAAGACTTATAAGAACACCGGCAAGAATAAAAAATCAATTGATGAGTTCTTTAAAAGTTTATTCTGAAATGATAACAACTTTATGTACTTCTTTCTATGATGCAAATGAAGTTGATAAGTCAAATCAGAAAAACAATGCAATGATGATTGAACTTATTGGAGGGTTCGGAGTTGTAGTAACTGGTGAAATTGCAACAAAAATAAACCTGACAACCAGAGATGAAGCAATAAATATAATTGAGACTTTGACCAGTACGCTTGAAACATTTAATACATTTTTTGAATCGTCAAGAGTTGACGGAAGTGCGATTCAAGAGTACTCAGGAGATCACAATTTTTACAGTTTATTACTTGACACAATAAGCAGAATAAACGAAATTATACTTAATAAAGCCTTCGATTTAAAAGCCGAAAAAAGATATATTTTGAAAGTCAATTCTGATCCTATCACAGAATGTTATAAAGTTTATGGAAATGTCGATACTGAAACAATGGAGTTTTATATTCTCAGCAACAATTTAATAAATGATGAATTTATCGATATTCCAGCAGGTCGGGAGTTGGTGTATTATGAGTAATCCCTTAAAAGCCAAAACAGCGAAAAGGCAAAAAGGCGCACCTCCACAGGCTGGTAATTTCCATACTGTAATAAAAGGTGAATGGCTTGACACGCTTTCAGCAACTGTTTATGGTTATGATAGGGTTGCAGAAATAACATCAGCAAATTCTTTTCTTGCAGATAGACCACTACATTCTTCAGGTCTTGTTTATATTCATCCAAACGATGTATTATGGTTTCCACCGATTGACGAAATAGAAAGCGAAATATTAGAACAGATTGAAGCTGATGATTATTATGAAGTTGCGATAATGATTGACGGTCAAGTATTTAAAGGTTGGACCGTCAACGGAATGTTCAGGACAATAAATAATATTGCTGATGGATTTTCTTTTACAGCTCCTTACAATCCGGATGATCCAAACTCTTCATATCTTGACGCTGATTCTTATTTTGATTGCGCTCTTTATATTGGAGCGGATCTGTATATATCAGGCGTCATGAATAGCTGGACACCTGACAGTTCAACAGATAAAACAAACGTAACAATTCAATGCAGGTCTAAAAGCGGTGTCCTTATAGATTGCAATCCAACAGACAGAAATTTAAGCTATACAAAAATGACACTCCCAGAAATTACAAAAAGACTTATTGCACCTCATGGAATTACAGCATCATTTCCTTATGGAGATGGTGGAATAATTTTAAAAGCAAAAAGAACAGCAACGGAAAAAATCTTTTCAGTATTAAATAGATTAGCAAAAATAAAAGGATTTATAATAAATTCAAGTCCAATAGGAAATTTAATTTTCGATCAAGCTGACATTGATAGCGAACCGATAATGACACTTCGTCAAGGTGAACAACCATTATTAAGCGTGACATCTTCTTTGAATGGAACTAATAGATTTTCAGATTATATTGCAATCGGGCAAAGTAGAGGCGGTCAAAATAATCTTGCAATTGCTCGTGATGATTTTATGGTAACAAAAAGAACTACAATTTTTGACGCTCAAAACACTGATTCTGGAAATATAATGATTGCTGCAGAATGGGCAAGGTCAAGAGCATTAGCAGCAAGTTTTCCAGTAACTGCAATTGTCGGAGATTGGAGAGATGATAATAACAATTTGATAATGGAAAATAAAACAGTAATGCTCTATTATCCAAAAGCTCAAATATTTAGAGAGACAAAATTTTTAATACAAAAAGTTGATTTACAAAATACAGACAGTGGAAAAGTAGCTCAATTAACTCTTGTTTTGCCACAAGCATATACAAGAGAAATGCCGGAGGAATTGCCATGGGTTCGATAGTAACAATGAAAAATGCAGTCTATAAAATTTTTCAAGGCATGACAGGAAAGTCTTTGAGTGTTGATTTTGAAACGATTGGAAAAAATAAAGACGACGGAGAAGTTTATTCTGTTCCAGGTGTTTATTCAAAATCAGTTGATGGAACAAAAGGCGTATCGATAAATGTAAACGGAAATAATATTATAATTGCAACACATGATTATAGTCTTGATAAGGATGTTGAAAAAGGTGAATTATTATTATATTGCATAGATGAAAATGGAGCTGTCTTGTCAAGTGCCTTGCTGAATAAATCAGGTGAATTTGTTATCAATGATGGGACTGATTATGGCGTAGCTTATGAAGATTTAAAAACAGCATTTGACCAATTGAAAGATGACTTTGATAATCACTTGCATACTACAACTGGAACTCCTGGAGTTTCTGCGATTCCTGGTTTAATTTCTAAGCCGTCAACTGGTGTAACTCCGTTCGTGCCAGTAACATCAACAGCGGATATGTCAGGCGCAAAAGTAGAAAAATTGAGGCTACCATAAATGATTCTTACAGGTGACATATTATTAAAACAATTGGACGACGGGACGTGGGATTGGTTCTTTGAAAACGGTCAACCCGAAATGACAAACGGATTAGAAACAATGTCAATGATCGCAGTATTTGGTGAAGATTGGTGGGGTAATGGAATTACAAAAAAAGAATCTGAAAAGATGAAATCAAAATTTCCAGAAGTGATTAGAAGAAATGTCGTTACAGATCAAACAAAAAACGATGGAACAAAAGCAATTGAAGAAGCTCTATCTGTTTTCACGACAGAAAAAATAGCAAAAAGTGTAACCGTAACAGGAGAAATATTTTCCGCTTACGGCATACAATGGATTGCAAATATTGAAGCGTTGACTGATAAGAGTTTGAAGTATTTTATAAATTGGGAAAAAGGATCAATCACAGCCGGATTCGTCACAAGTTCATAGGAGATTATAAATGGCAATACCATCAATACCATCCATAGAAGTTATAAAAAATAGAATAGTATCTGATATTGAAAGTTCAATTGGTCAAACTGTTCCATTTTTACCGCTTGCATTTTTAAAAATTGTAGCATCTGCAAGTGCCGGAACAATGTTTCTTTTATATCAATCAATAGTATGGTGTTACAAGCAAATATTTCCTGAGAGTGCTGATTATTTTAATCTCGTTTTACTTGGAAAAATTGTTGACATAACTCTTGTTGGCGCAGTTGCCGCCGAAATTGAATGTACCATAACAGGATCAGGCGCACAGGTTGACGCAGGAGAGACTTTTATTGGTACGAATGAAGTTATTTATAGAGTGACAACAAACACAGCAATCGTTGCCGGTACAGCTCTTGACGTTCCATTACTTGCACTCACATCTGGGGACATAGGCAATCTTGCAAATGGCGAAGTTCTTGACATACAGACCAATAATTTAAACCCGACAGGAACAGCAACAATAACAGATACCACAACTTCAGGCGCTGACGAAGAAAGTAAGGAAAGTTTTTCTGCAAGGATTTCACTCAGATATAGAACAAGGTTTATTGCAGGAACACCAGGCGGATATGCTCTGTACGGATTAGAGACCCCTAATTTTACATGGGTTGGACCAACTGCACACCCGACATTGCCCAGCTTTGTAAATGTTTACGGGAAAGTTGACAACCAAACAGATGGGATTCCAACAACTGCGCAACTTGTAGAATTAAAATCTTATTTATCAGACGATCCCGAAACAGGAAAGACAATCCGGCGCCCGGTAGGAGATAATATTGTAACTTTGCCAATAACAATTAGACAATTTGACATTGAAATTTTTATCAGTAATTCAAATCCAGCTTTAAATGCAAAAATTCAAACAGCAATAGAAGCATATATTGAAAATCTTGAACCATATATAATTGGAGTTTCCGGAGACAGAAATGATGTACTGACAGAAGCCGGCGCTACTGAATCAGGGAATGCAATTGCTAAAACTGAAAGTGCCTTGATAACTCAATCAACAATTACAGATGTTACAACCGGATTGAATGAAACAAATTATTCTTTACTCGGTGGCATTTTTGGAAAATTTAGAACTGTGGCTTTTACGGTGGTTGTGTAAAATGTTAACAGCAATTAAGAAAACACTAAAAAGGTTATCTGGTAAAATATTTATATTCAATCCGGTGACATGGTATCCAAAATTTCTTGAAGGGCTATCTGCTGAATTTAATAGAGTGATTGAGTTTAAAAATAATGTACTCAATTCAACTGTTCCACATACGAATATGTACGTTGAATCTATTGACGACCAGAATAAAAAATATGGAATACCGTCAACACTTGGCGGTACTGATGCAGAAAAGATATGCAGAATAATTGAAAAAGCTTCATTGAATGGAATGCCTGGACCTGATTGGTTAGAAGAACAAATACAGGCTGCAGGATTTCCTTTATATGTAATTGAAAATGCAGTATTGACAACAGGCGCTCCTGAATGGGGGGATTTTGAGTGGGGGGACGGAACTCTTTTCGGACTTACTGCAAGCTTCGTAAATCCAAGTACGATTATTGGAGAGTTAGTTGTTAGCAGTCCGCCTTATGGAGTTGGGAAAAGACTTGAAGTTGAATGGGGTGACTTTGAATGGGGTGACGGTTCAGAATTTGGAACGCCTGATCTTGACGCACTTAATCCTCAACCATTTATTTATCAACGGACAACCGACCCTGCATACTGGGGATATTATTTCACGTTGAGTCCAATACCTGGAAATGTCGTAACTTCTGAAGCTGATTTTTTACAACTTACTCAGGTTGAATTTGATTATTTAAAACAAATAATAATAGAATTAAAATTGCTTCGTAATTGGTGTATATTGCAAGCAAAAGTAGCATAAGATAATTTAAGGAGAATTAAGAAATGAAAAAATTAGCAACATATTTAACAGTAAAAGATGCGCCAGAGGCAGGGTTTTCTTTAGGAAAAGTAAAAGATAATACCGGCGCGGCTGGAAGTGGATCAGGTGCATTTGCTCAATTTGCAAATGATGCTTATTATGCAGTTGCGGCAATGGCGTTTAAATATCTTGGAGTCGTATCTGATACGGATGAAAGTGAAACTGCTTCTGATAATATTATTTCAATCGAGCGTGCTATCGGAATCCAGAACGAAAATGTATCTGAATATGTGAATACTACAACATACGCAGCCGATGCGCTTGTTATGAGATATGGTGTTCAGTTTGTATCAAGAGCACTTGGAAATGTTGGACACGATCCTTTCACAAGTCCAGATGAATGGCTACCATGTTTTTCAAGAGAGAAAACTTTTCAAGCTGCCTGTTCTGGTATTGCTATACAAACCGGAGTTGCTCCGATGAATAATCACAGGGACGCCGCATATCGTCAGTTTTTTTCTATGGGTAAATTTAATTTCGGTGGAGATGCTGGCGTTAATTATGAAGCGTGGGGAGTTCACTTGGACGGAACAACCGTAACTGGTGTCGCAGAGTTAGTTGCTATTTTTGATGTTGGAGGAGCTGGAGAATATAATTTCTTAGATACATTTGTTCCTGATGTAGGCGCAGGAATAAGAAAATTAAGAGATTACAGAGGTTGTAGTCCGATGGCAATTGATGCAGTCGGCGGAAATCGTGCGGCAATTGGAGTCCCACAGGATGATCAGTCTCAAGGTCACTGGCATGAATTAGAAACTACGGATGGATCTTATGAATCTGGCGACGGTGTTGCTCTTACAGGAGCGGGCGGAACAGGAGGAACGTCTGGTTTCGTTGTTACTGCATCTGGCGCTTCAGTTGCAGCTTCAACACCTTTAGAATGTCAAGACCCTGTCGCAGATGGCACAAATGGAACGCCGAGAACAGGACTTGAAACTTACGGAAAAAACTATTCAACCGGAGTTCCTTTTATTATTGTAATAAATGCAATATAAAAAGTAGTTAAAAAAATATGCCCGTCAATAATGGCGGGCTTTTTATTTACCAAATTTCACCAACTTCTTTAATTGGTTCTGGTCTTGAAGAATTTATATCCCAAAAATATAAAGCATTTTCCATGACTATAATTTCTTCATTGTACAATCCATCTGTAACATTAAAATATAGTCCATAATCTGAAAAATAAGCAGTTCCATTTACCATGAAAAATCTCTCAATTCCAGAGGATATATAAAAATTCCTGACATCTGTACAAAGTTGACCCTCGACATTTGTTTGAGATAATCCGAAATCATCATTACGCCAAATCGGTCGGAGTAGTTCCGGTTTAGTTGGCAAAATATTTATAATTGAAATAGTATTTTCTGATTGCTTGAAATAATCTATGAAATTATCTTCTGGTGTGGATGTTAAAATTTCAAAATATAAATCATCGTCAAGTTTAAAAAAAGTTTCAAGATATAATTCATTTTCATTTTCATCAACTATCAGAATCGGAGTCAGTCCAGTATTATCAATTCCAAAAATATTATTTGATTCGTCAAGAAAATAATTATCATAAAGCTGAATTGGAGTCATAAGATTTATCATTCTTTCTGGTGGTGTTGGCGTGTTGATATTTGTTGTGGAATTTTCGACCCCATCAATTATATCTTTTTCAGTGCTATCAATATCAGAACAGGAAAAAAATAATAGTGTTGCTAAGATTAGTAGTTTAGTTTTCATTTTTCATTCTCCTTAAATTTATTACAACCAATATAATATAAACAAAATAATTGTCAAGGGATTTTTAATTTTATTCATTTACCAAATAGACACATTTCTTAACCTCTCAATTTCTTTTTGTTGCAAATATATTATTTTATCTGCTTGGTCATAAATTTCGTATGGCATCAACGTTGAATTAAGTTTTTTTAATCTTAGCTTAAGCCATTTTTCAAATTCAATTTCTAAATCAGATTTTGTCTTGTTTATAATTTCTTTAAATTTAATTTTGGCATTACAGCATTTTGATAATTCATCCCATGAACTTTCGACTTCTTTTTCACATATTGAGCATATCGGAATAACTAACATCTCACCGTCAAGGATCTCTCCATCTCTCCTATACCGAAATAAAGCATTACAGCATTCTGAAATAGATGCTGTTTTACCGCTTGGCGTAGCAACGTGTCGTGCGTTGCATTGTTTTCCGCATTCAGTACAAATAAAGTTTGTATAAATCGGCTCTTTTTTCATTTTTCATTCTCCTTAATTTTTATTTATTTCAATTTTTTCCGATGTTTTAATTATACAGTTTTTTGCTTCATTTGTTTTAAATAACGGAATTAAAAAATCATTAATTGGAACAATTTGACCACGATTATAATTATTATCAATTGTAATTTTAAAATTTACTATTATGCAAATGTTTAATTTCACACAAATCCAAACAATAATTGACGTGATTATATTTTTCATTTCTTCTCCTTAAATTTATTACAACCAATATAATATAAATAAAATAATTGTCAAGGGGTTTTTATTTATCGGCATTTACAAAATAGGCACATTTTTTAACCTCTCAATTTATTTTTGATTCAAATATAATTTCAAATCCCCAAAAAAACCAAGAAAAACATAAAGATTTTTTCCATCCATTAACGCATGTTGATTTTGCAGATATCCACTGAAATTGAATAGCTGGTAATATTTCAAATACTCTTTCGGTGTAATAGTTTTCAAATTTAATTCTAATTCGCATTTTTTAACCTCTCAATTTCATTTTGTTGTAAGTTTATTAAATTATCGGCTATTTTCAACCTTCTAAGATATGTGCCTGAAAAATCTATTCTATTATCAACTCTTATTTCTTCCCATTCTTCCTTCGCAATTTCTAAATCAGATCTTTTTATGTAGCCTTCTATTCTTAGATTTTTTATGGTATTAAGCACACCGCCTTTTCTTTCTGAACACGCACAATATACGCTTTCTATAAACTTAACAGCTTCTTCTTCATTCTCAAAAATTGGTTTGTTCATTAAACAATTCCTCCTTTACAATTTCAGCATCAACAATCTTTTCATCTTTAAATTGATCCATTGCCTTGTCAAGAACATTGCTTGCCGTTTGTTCAAGCGTGTGTTCTTCTTGTGCTTCTTCCGTCCATTCTTCGGCCATTGCCATAGCGTTACGGACTTTCATGAACTGCCTTAAAAAACTTTTAGCCGCCATTTTCTCAAGCATTTCAACTTGGTTAGCTCCGATATATGGAGTTGTAATATCATGTTCAAAGATTTGTTTATCCCACGTTGATCCGTCCCTTTTTGGAATTTTCTTAACATAATATTCTCTGTTGAAATCATCTGTTTTTAATTTTCCCTCAACTCTCATGGTTTTAAAGTTTTCTTTTTCAAGCATATAAGTTTTATAACTTTGAGAATGCTCAAAAGCTTTCCCTAATAATCTATCAGTATCATAAATTTTACCAATTCTTTTTCCATTACTGACAAGTGTTGCACTGCAAGAGACAGCGATTATGTCCCCTCTTGGAATGCCAAAGCTCTCAAAAGAGAAAACAAAATTATCATCTTTTTGACTGTTTGATACTATGTCATTTGAATGTATTGCTTCAATTCTTATGTCAGAAAGTGGAGCATTTTTTCCTGTTGTAAGTGCAAAGTCATAGCATTCTTTTCCGGCAACAAATACAGCTTCATTTCCAAAAGGCAAGATTGATCCCATCTCTCCAAGTGTTGCTGCGTAATAATTGGCTTCACCCATAGCATTCATGAGGGATTTTATTCCGTCTTTGTCTTTCCATAATTTTTCAAGGTGTTTTTTGTTCATTACATAAGACGCATTTTTAAAAATCATTCTTTGAGTTGCTGGTTTGTTTTGAAATTGAGCTGATTCACTTACGAGCAAGTCAAGATTTTGTTTTACATAGACATCTAAATCATTTTTATTTTGCACGACTGTGATTATTTTATCGGGTATGATATTTTGTGCGGGGGGGGTTTTTTCTTCTGCTTTACTTTTACAAAATTCCTGTTCAGCTTCTTTCTGATTTTTTCCCATTCCTTTTTTTCCACAGTCCGGACATTTATAATAGACCATGTCCTCATTATTCGATTTTCCTTTTTGCAGTGTTAAATTTTTATTACAGCATTTCATTTTATTTTACCTCATATATTTTAATATTAAAGCATTTTCCAAACCACATATTCCAAGTAGACCTGTGTTTTTTGCATTGAACAAAATAAATTGATTCATATCTCAACGGCAATAATTGTTTTAACATCCATTTAATTCTATTCATAATTAAACCCACTCTTTCTTAATTTCATTTCTTTCATAAACATTTAACCCAAAAACAATATTTGTCCCTTCAATTTTTTTACTTCCTTCGCTTGATGCAACCCTGATTGTTTTACCTGATTTAGATTTACCATGTCTTTCTGACAAGTCAACTGTCAATGTTAATATGTTTCCGTTTACTTCTTGTTTAATGTTTTGCATTTATTTTACCTCTTTATTTAATTTTATGGTGTATTTATGTTTATAAAAATAGCTTTTTCAATTTTACCTTCGGTTCTAAATTCCTTATTTTTATTATCACAAAAATCTTTCCATTCTTTGTTATTCAAATCTTTCATATTTTCCCAAAAAACTTTTTCTATATAATCATCAAATCCATCAATATAAACTATACATCCATCATCATGGGAATCATCTATAAAATACTCTTTTACTTCACAGTCTCCAAAACTTCCAAGCCACATATTATATTCATCGCTACAAATTACTTCGCAGTCAACCATTGGCATTATATCCAGATCAGGATTTTCTTTTGATAAATTTAATAGTTTTTCTAAATTTTCATCCATTCTTCACCTCCTTCTTAAACTGTCTCCACATTTTTTTATACACATCTAATTTTCTGTGCAACCTGTCAAATCCATTGATGCTTTCAAATGCTTGTCTAATTAGTTTGATTCTTTTTTTACTCATACAACTTTAACCCCCGTTTGTTTTTCAACTGATTTCACAGCGTTTAAAAAATGATTAAATAATTTCCAGTATAATTCATCTGGATTGTCGTGATCTAAGTCTGAATATCTTTGTTTAAATTTTTCGAGTAAGAGCTTTTTTCTTTTAGGTAGGTACATTTTACTTACTCCAATTCAATTTTTTAAATTCACCACAGTTTCCATGTGTAGATACTTCAGGATATCCAATAGAGAAATACTGACCTCTTACCTCTGTGTCGTTAGGTATCATAATGGGAGGATATCTTGAGCAAATCCCATGTACGCCACTTGCGTTCTCAAAATATCTACACTTCCTACATGTTTTTTCTTTCATTCATTCCCCCTCCAATTTTAATTTATTTAAATATTCAAGAGTTTCTTTATCAGGTGCTAATGTCAATTTATCGCTTTCTATTGAAATTATCTTACCTTTTATTTCTTTTTCAAAATATTTAATTTCTATAATATCGTCAAGTTTAAAATTTTTTCCAACTCCATTACATCGAATTTTAATTGGTTGATGTTCAAAAAATGTTGTTTCAATATTATATTCAAAATCGATATCATCAGATGGAACAAGAGTTTCGCCACCCCACTTAAATTCTCTTATTTTCATTCCCCCTCCAATTCACTTAATTTTATCACTACAGATGGTTTTTTGTTTATTCGTTGCCATTTTATTATTTCTATTTTTAAATTATTCTCCATAGTCGTCAATAGTTTTATTCTTAAATAAAGATAAAATTTTAAGCATATTGTTGCTGATAAAAATCCACATATAATACCAATAAATAAATTTGTAAATGGGTTTTCAAAAAACATAACATTAAAAAAAATACAAATAGCAGTCAGAGAACCCCACAATATCACACTCAATATAATATTTTTCATTCCCCCTCCAATTCGCTTAATTTTATCACTACAGATGGTTTTTTGTTTACCTCACCTGTTTTAGTCAATTTATTTCTCTTGATATAATTTAATAATTTTTTTGAATCTTCGCGTTTTCCAATATCCGAAAGTCCCATAATTCCAGTTGCACCGCCTGTCTTTTTCCATTTAGTTATCGTTTGAAGTTTTCCGTTGACCATGCCTTTTAAAACCTCAGTATCTTTTAAATGAATTGACATTCTTTCGCGTGCATCTTTCGCGACCTTAGCGTGCATTTTTTCCTGTTGGCCAGCTTTTTTTTCAATCGTTGCAATTTTTAAAATCTGAATAAGTTCATCATTTTTAACCTCCCTGAAATCTTCTTTAATTTCCGGATATAATGAAGCTATATCTTTTGAGTTCATCAATAATTGTTTCGGTGGCGTTTTGCTGTCAATACATTTTTTCATATATTCAGCGATTTGAATTAAATCTCTTTGATGTTTTTTATTTGCTTTAATTTGCCAATAATATTTTTCCGATGTATCAAAAATTAAAGAGACATAAGCCATGTCAATATTATATAATATCATTTGATATTGAACTTGAAAATAAACTTTCAGGGGTATTCCTTGCCATGATTTAAGTGTCAAGTCATATCCCTTATATTTATCTTTTTTCCTTGCACTGACTGTGTGAGAGCGTGCGCTTTTTGCTTCAATTATGAATGGTTTTGAGAGGTCGATTGTTAAGCCGTTTTTTTTGATTGTCACGCCTCCGCACATAGACTTATCTAATCCACGACTTTCATAAAAACTGTCAGGAACTACCATTCCATTATTTCCACCTGGATCATAAACACAATCAGCATGAGCGACGCCATAACTCGATACCGTTTCTGTATTGTGCTTGAATGGCGTCTGGTTGTATGGTTCGGGATTTATGCAAATTAGTTTACCGGCTTTATGGCTTTGCGTTTCCTGTTCCATTTTGTGCATCTGATAGCCTCTTAAAAATTCAAAAGCTACATCCTTATCAATATTATCTTTTATAAATTCATAAAGAGCTTGGCCCTCCAAGACGTGACCCATTTCAGCCGGAAAAGAATACTCCCATTTTTTACCGTTTATTTTTTCATCGTATAAATCAAATGCAGTTTCTGAATGTCTTTTTCCTTTGCTGTCGGTATAAGCCGATAGCGATTCTGTTTGTTTTTCTGGATGTGGAATAAGTTTTGGAATATCACTTGCTCCAATTTTCGCTTGTCGTGATTTATGAAAATCTGTAATAAATTTATAGTTCATAATTAAAATTCCTTATTATGTTTTTTTGGTCTTGTTTTATTATATTCCATTTTTGCCTTGATGTGATTTTCGATGTCGATATTATTGTGTTCGCAGAAAAGATCAAGGTTATTAAAAATATCAGATATTTCATTTTGTCGACATGATAAATATTTACAATCAAGCATCATTATTCTTTTTGCAATATAAAATAGTTGATGTGTTATATTCTTAACTTTATCAAATTTAATAAGTGGCAATGAGTTTCCAACATATTCAATTTCCAAATATCCGCAAAGATCAAATAACCTGATATAAAAATCTGCAATTTCATCTTCAAAGGTGTCTTTGATATGACGTTCAAACCATCTCGGATATGATTCTTTATCAAAATCTGAATAATCTTCAATATCACAATTGGTGAATTTCCCGCACCTCAATGCCTCAACCGCTTCAGAGATTTCAGAAATAATTAACATCAACATTTCAGGGATGTTTTTATTTTGATCTATTCCAGTGCCGTTGCATTCTGGACATTCTTTAACAAAATGCGAACCCCTGCCAATATATTTTTTTCCCTCACAATCCCGGCATTCATAAAATCCTTTTTCAATAGCATTCTCATGAGCTTCTTTAATTAGTTCGCTTATTTTCATCCTTTCAACCTCTCAATTTCATATTTCATTTTTTCAATTAAAATATATTCCTGCGAGCTTTTATTTTTCCTGTTAATTTTCCATCGTCTATATAAATAATTTATATTTTGACCTGTTGAAAATTTAATCCGATAATAATATAATTTATAATTCCATTCCGGATTTTTACAGTCTTGCCAATCGCTGGCAGTTCCACAAGTTGGACGGTATTCAATTTCGGCACCGTTTGTGAAAGCTTGACGAATTTTATCGCGTTCGGGAATCATTATAAATAACCATCATATATGATGACTCCAAGATCACAATCATCAAGTGTAAATTCTTGAACTATTACACTACACTTAAATTCTTTTCTTATGTTCAATAATTCCTCAAGAGTTTTTATTTTTCGGTATTCTTTAAATTCATCATCTGATATTTTTTCAATTTTTATTTTCATTTCTCCCCTCCATGCTTTTCCAATATCTCAAAATATTCTTTTTGCATATCCCCGTCAACAAGAATTTCAAGCATCATATTAAAAATTTCAGCATTGACTTCCATAACTTTTGCGCCTGTTCCTCTAAGCCTTATACCTGCTTTTTTTAAATTATCAAGATGTCTTTCATAAACTTCCTGATCCATTATGGTTGTTATTCTATAATCCTTTGTTATCATTTACAGCTCCCCGTTCATTTTAGAATATCTTGAAGTCTCAACAAATATCATATTTCCAGCTTGCTTTTTTGTCATCAATTTATGCTTGACTGACAAAGTAGTTTTCAATTTAATTTCATGATTTTTATTTGACTGGTCCCACTGATACAATGTCACTGCAAGAATAGAAATCATAATATAAAATGCAACACTTTTAATTATTCTTTCTGCAACTGTTTCGGGATATTTATAAATTCCTTTTAATACTTTTTCTTTAAAATCAGGGTCTTCAAAATATGGCATTTATTTTACCTCTATAAAAATTTTGGAAGGATTGCTACAGGTAAGTTTGCCCATAGGGTATTTTTTCAAAAGTTTATTATCACACGATGGGCAGTCTCCATTATCGGATTCATAAAAATAACATCCATAACAAAGTCCTCTTGCAATTGCCGGTACTCTTTTTAATTTAATTGCCATATTATCTAACCTCCATTATTAAATCGTTTCTACCTATTATATTCAAAAGCGTTTCGCAATTTATTGAACGTCTTATAAAATTATATCTTCTTTCTAGGTTTGACTCTGTTTCTCCAAGTTTAATGTATCTAGTTGACGGCTCTTTTATGCAAACTACATCAATATTTCCACAATCATCAACAGGTAGATAAATTAAATGTTCATCAGTGCCATCTCTTGTTACTATATCGCCAAATTCAAAACTCATTTCATCTAACCTCCATTGGAATAATCGCAAGACATGAAAAAAATAAAACTAATATTACAATTGTAGAAAAAAATATAATGTCAACACTTTTTTTATGTGTTTCAAAATAATCAGATTTTTTATGCAGAATGAAAAATAGTAATCCTGCAATTATTGCGAAGATAAGGTTTAAGTAGTTGCGGTTCATTTTTTTAAAACCTCGAGTATATCTTTTCCAGTTACTTTTTCTACAACAACTCTAACCATGCCAGCAAGCATAATGGTATTTGTTTTTATAAAATATATATATAATTCAATTAATACATTTATCATTTCTTTGTTTTGTTCTTTGAGTTTTATATTTTCCTTCATTTCTCCACCCCTCTAAATTCATAATCAAACAACCCGAATGCGAATACATATTCTGGATGGGTTTCTTTTTTAATTATCATAGTTGCTCTTGATTTTTTTCTTATCTCAACAATTTCTTCGCCAAAAATAAATGCTTCAATTATTAAAGCTCTATTATGATAAATATTTGAAAGTTTTAAATTTATACTTTTTGCTTTATTTATAACCATTTTTTAACCTCTTTCAATTCTTTTCTTAATTTTTTTATTTCAATTTGATTTTCAATTATCATAAAAGTCATGACATTTATTAACTTAAAAGGAAATCCTGCAAAATCTTTTTCTTTATTTTCTTCCTGCCATTCTAAAAGCTTTTCAAATTCTGCTTGCATTTCATCAGTTATAACCATTTCAACCCCTCTTTAAATTTATTTTTCATTTTTAAGCCTGTCAAATCCTTATGCAATATTTCCACTTTTTGGAGTTTTGTTAGTATTGTGTCTTGTGAATTATTGTCATTATTATCACTGTTATTGTTACTATTGCCATGTAAGTTATCATTGCCTTGTCTTCGCTGTTCATTTTCTTCTCCATCCTTATTATATTTCCCATCCAAATAAACCAGTTGCCCGTCTATCATTTTCGGTAATTTTCTTTTCTTTTTGTCAACTTCTTTTCCATCTTTGTCTAATCCGGTTTTGAAATCATATCCACAAATCCAGCACTTATTATTTTCTATTGAATTCACAACACCACATACAGCACATATCTGACTTGTCGGAGCATCAGACACGTCTTGACCTGGAATATAATCTGTAGTGAGCGACCATTTCCTGTCTATGTCAGGTCTGCCATGAATTACAGAATTTCCAACCGGATCAATCATAATAAAAAATTCTTTTCCTTTTGCTGGTCGCATTGAACGCCCGTTGAACTGCATATAAATTGTTAAACTTTCTGTAAATCGTAGCCAAATAATTCCATATAATCCGGGGATATCCATTCCCTCAACACCGACACCAACAGTAATTAAAATATTTGTTTCATTTTTTCTCAGTCTTTGTAAAATTGCATTCCGTTCTGATTTTGACATTTTGCTGTGAATGTGGTCCACTTGCCAGCCTGCATTGATATATAATTCTGTAACAAATTCAGCGTGTTTATGGTTTGAGCATGGGACAATAACCGGTAACCCGTCAAATACTTCTTTATATGCTCGAACCATATCGCCGATAATTTTTCTATCTTTAATTAGTTTTCTTTGTTCATTCCTGTCAATGTCGACTCCAATATCGGGAACATTATTTTTATATTCATCTGGAATAATTATAATCGGCTTGCATAAATATCCTTTTGCGATTGCCTCACTCATTGTAATAGCTTCAAACATGCAGTCATAATATTCAGATAATGGCTTGTTGTCCATTCTATAAGGCGTTGCAGTCAGTCCCAACCTTTGAGCGTGTTCAAAGTGATTATAAATATTTATCCATGTTGTGGCGGAACTGTGATGGGTTTCATCTGTTATTATTATTTGAATAGCTTTTACAAATTTTTCAGGAAGTGCAATTAAAATATTATCTAAACTTTGAGCCATGCAAATATAAACATGTTTGTTTCTACCTTGAACGCCTTCATCATTTATGTATCCATAATTTAAATCATTTTTTTTAAATCCTTCTATATATTTTTTTATAACTTCAGCCTGAGAGCATTCCCCTATCCATTGGTCGAATATTTCAATTTGAGGAACAACAACTATAACTTTTTGTTTTAATAAAATACGATCAATTATAATTTGAATAGCTGTTTTCGTTTTTCCTGTTCCGGTTGGCATGACAAGAAGTGGATTTCTGCTATTATTTAATTGACGATTAACCCAGTAGCGAGCTTCGTGTTGATAGGGTCGGAGAATCATATTATTTTTTTACCCCTTTTGGTATTCCCTTCATGTATGAACATTTCGGGCATTTAAAAGTACAATATTCTATCTCACTTTTTTTGTCAACAAGTTTTCCTTCAATTAGTTTCGAGTGGCATGACGGGCATTTCATTTTAATTTTCCTTGTTTTTTTCAATTATGTTTTTAGAGTTTACTTGAAAAAGTGTTATCGTTTCAAATAAATCTTTTAAAAACTCTTCTTGATTTTCTACTTTTGAACATGCTGCATATTCTGATAAATTTACAGCTTCTTTTATGCATTCAAGCATTTCTTTGTTTTGTGCTTTTAGTTTATTGTTTTCTTTCTCAAGTTGATATATTGGAACTAAATCTTTTTTCATCCCGTCACTCCATAATCATTTAATATTTTCATTTTAATTGTCCTTGTATTTTTCGATAATGCTTTTAAACATTTTTTTTGTATCACTATCCATCGCACCGTAAGGAAGTTCATAATTTGCATATAAGTGAACCAAAAATTCTAGCATTTCTTTGTTTTGTGATTCGAGTTTATTGTTTTCTTTCTCAAGTTGATATATTGGAACTAAATCTTTTTTCATCCCACCACTCCATAATCATTTAATATTTTCATTGCAACTGTCCTTGTTTTTTTCAATTATGTTTTCATAAAATTCAACCAATTCTTGATATGTCGAATCATCATAAATTTTACCTTCATTTTCCAACACTATTTTAAGCCATTCAAGCATTTCTTTGTTTTGTTCTTCGAGTTTTTTTATTACATCTTTTTGTACGTCTTCAAGATAAATTGTTTTCATCCCGTAACTCCATAATCATTTAATATTTTTTTGACATCTTCTAAGCTATAAGCAATTACAACAGAATGTCCAACACTCCTGATTTTTTCATGTATAATTTTTTGAATATCAGATGGTTTTTCATTTGGCTTTTTAAGTTCGATGAAAAGAGTTTTGGGAATCTTCACCGCTATATTATATATTCCAACTTTTTCAACATCACTATAAAAAATACACAAATCCGGAATACCTGGAACCATACCCATTTTTTTCAAGTGCATATTGAGAATTGACTTTGTCTTGCTGTCAAGTCCTGCAATGCTTGCTGCCATCATAAAACTTTCATTTGGAATACTAAAACAAAAGAAATTATTTTCAACTGCGATTGATGTCAAGTGGTCAAATACGATTTTTTGAATTGAAGATTCTTTCATCACTCCACCCCCAGCCGACCAGCAATAAAAATAATTGTCTTCAGTTTTGGTCTGGATTTTTCAGAATGTTTTTTGAAGCTGTTTAAATGTTGAGTTGATTTTCCTGTCAGCTCCGAAGATTTGCGACCTCCAAGAGAATCAATTTTTTCAATCACTCTATGATACAATCCATCTGTACCATATATGTCTTTTTCAATTTGCTTTGAAGTTCTCATTTCGTCCCGTCCTTAATTTTATAATTCCCAATAATATACAGATAATTTTTTTCAATTCTTAATATTTTTCCATGAACTTCAAATTTTTTATTGTCATCTTTAAAGTTTAAGGAAATAAAATTTCCTATATTTTCTTTTAAAATTTTTTTAATTTCATCATTCCCGTCTCTGATTATTATTCTCATTTCCGATACTGGAATAGAATAAAAGCAGTCGTCAATTTTTTCGGGATTGCCCCCTCCGCCCCATATCCTGATTTGAATATTGTCTGTAGTTTCGAGAAGTTTCATTTCGTCCCGTCCTTAATTTCTTTATTTGAAAACCATACCACTAAGTCATATCTCAAATGTCCTATATGGCATAATATTTTATCAGATTCATTTCTGTCTCTTAAAATATTTAATTCTAATTTTTTTATTATTTCACTCAATTCTTCTGGCAATACTTTTTCAGATTCGTATTCAAGTTTTCGCTTCATTTCTTCCCTTCCTTTTTTAATGTTATGCTGATAAATATTTTTTCAGGGTCTTTATTGAATACATCCATAGACTCGAAATCGTGACCATTCAACAGTGCGACAATTTGATCCTTAAGTGCTTGCAATGGGTCGGGTGTTGGTATTGGTTTTCCGTCAACCTCTGTAATAGTTAAATTTTCAATCCTTTCATCTGATCTATTTTCAATATCTTTTATTTCATCGGATTGGTTGAGTTCTTTTGATATTTGACGACATTGGTTTTTTCCCCAGTTGAATACAGGAAAATACTCGCCTCTTAAAAATTCACCTTCATAATTAAATAACACGCAATCACAACTTCCGCTTTCGTATTCTTCTAAAAATATTCTTTCTTTCCACATACCACTTGCATCGCATACTTCTATCATGTCACCACGTTTAAGATTTTTCACTTCAACACCTCCAGCATAATTTTCTTGTCTTCAAGCACTTCAAGTAATGTTTCGTCTACAATTTTATTTCCTGTTTTAATTTTGTTGAATAGTTTTTTCATTTTTTGGCTCCTATATTATTGATAATGCTTTTTTTAACTCTGATCTGTCAACAGCTATCTCTCTATCGTACCCGCTTATTGACAAAAATATTTCATCAATTCCATCTTCAATACTCAATGTTTCTGTCGGATTTGAGTTGTGAGAGTCGATTATTAAATTTAATTTAATTTTCATTTTTTGGCTCCTATTTTTTTTATATTTCTTAAAATTACTAATTGAGATGTTATCACTACAAGCCATCCGCATATTGCATTTGGTAAATTTGAGCCAAAAATTGCAGTGATAATTATATTTACTACTGCTAAAATTATAATAGTTACTGTCATCCATTTCATCCCGTCACCGCCTTTTTTAATTTTCCTTCCCTGATTTCATCAAGTGTTTTCAATATTCCATTTTGAATAAGTCCGATACTTTCAATGAAAACATTTGTTTCTGTGTTAACTGACATTTCCTTTAAAACAGAAAGTTTATAAACTCCATTTTCTGAATAATCAATTACATCTTTTTTTCTAACTGTGAAATATGTCATGGTGTTTCTCCTTTTATTTGATATAATCTTAATATCGTCATAAAGATAAAACTTGTCAACCTTTTTATGAAAAAATATATAAAAAAATGCAAAAAAACTTTATAACAGATGTTTAGTACTTTCATAATCATTCTGGCAATCAAAACACCTGACAATTATATCTATTTTTTCAGGTTGATATAATATCTTTTTTTTTCCACATGAACATTCATATTCTATTACATGAGGATATTTTTCTGTTGCTAAATCCGGTCGGAGTGTTGGTGTCATTTAATCTTACCGAGGTGTTTTTTTGCTTCTCTCTTAAAAATTGCTTCCATCATTTTCGGCTTGAGTGCTTCAGTTGAATTTTGAAGCTTGTGGCGTGCTTTAATTCGCACTGATTTTTTTGTTAGTGTACGAATCATTTTTAATTTTTTTCCAAATTTTAAATACATTCCGCCAATCATTACGAATGGAGCTTTTAAGTTCCAGTGATATTTATTTGATCCGTATCCTTTTGATTTTCTAATTTTTGCATGATTTGAAGTTCCAGCATATTTGTTGGCAATAGCCCATGATTGCTTTATGCTGTATCTTGAACCCTTGACGCCTATCGGATTTCCTTTCATGGCAAGTACTGAACTTTTTGATTTTCTTAATCTCAAAGCACCCTTGACAGCTCTCTTGTCACTGTTGGAAGTCCTTGCTCTATTCAACGGCATTGCAATATTTCCACCCCTTGATCGTCCTCTTGTGGTCCCGCCCAATTCCTGATCCTTAAGATAATGTTCTTTTCCGCCTTTTTGTTTCATGACTCCAACAATTGCGTTGATGTCCTCAAATTTTCTGAATTTTCCGTTGCTTCGTCTTGCCTTAGATTTATTTAATTTGATTGCTCTTAATGTGAATTTATTTCTAATGGTAAATTTTTTCAACGCTTTTTTATATCTTGATTCAATAACTTTTGCAGCGGTGTTGACAGTTTCAGCCGCAACAATCGGAAGTCCGCCATGTTTTCTGCGTAGCATTTTGATGTAATCTTTTGAGTTTTCTTTTACGTGGATTTTCATTTAACCCGCCTGTTTCATTTTCAATTTATATTTTCGATTGCTTATTTTTCTTGACGCTTTAAATTTTTCCGGATTGTTTTTTCTCCATTTCGCATCGCTTTCAAGATTTGAAAAATATCTGTTATTTTCCCTGCATTCAGAACAAATTTTTTGACGTGGGTGTTTTTCATCTAATTCTCTCGATTGACATTCGGGGCAAATTCTAATAGGATCTTTTTCTGTTCTTACAGTTTCACATTTTTTAAAACTTAAATCATATCCGTTGTTTGATCTCATTTCATTTCATCCCAAACCCTTTTAAAAGATCATCAAGTCCAGTATTATTTTTACTACCGAACAATGCAGTTTTAACACTTTCAGTACTGGATTTAACACTTTCACCAACAAAAGGTTCAATTGTAACGATTTTCAATTTACCTCTTAATTTATATTCAGCATCGTCTTTGCTCTTGCCTGTTATAGTGCATTTCATTTCTTTGCCAAAAATTGAGAATGTTATTAGATATTTCATCTATAAATTGACCTCTATTATTTTCGTGTGTTCACCATCGTCAATACTTTCAAAGTGTGCTTTCGGATGGGCGCATTCTATAAATTCGCATAAACATAAATTTGAAACATCTACTAAATGCTCTTTGTTTCCAGTTTCATTATATTTTTCCAATCTTGATATACAGCTTTTTATTCTGTCATATTTTGCTTTGTTTTTAGCGTTTAATCTGCCATATCTCATAGCACCCATTATCAGCCTGTTTCTACATAAAGTTTCAAATTCATTTGACCACTCAGTTTTTTTTAAATCTTCATAGTTCATAACGTTTTTTTTAAATGAACTTTCTGGAATGTTGCATTTCCATTTCCAAAGATTCATAAAAAATATTTTATTCATCTTTTAAACCTGTTAAAAGTACGTCTTAAAAGATACGATCTTATTATAGAAATTACAGTAAACCATAATCCGATATAAATATTTGTTTTCAAGTCTACGTTAATATCGAAAATTGGAAATACTAATATTTGAGATAATAGGCTGACAAAATACCCGATTGCTACATTTGATAATGATTCGATAAGTGAAAATTTCTTTGATTGCATTAGAATAATACCCCCTGACTGCGTAAATCTGTTAATCTATTGACAGAATCTTTATGATAATCTTTGTCTTTTTCGCAAGCGATGAAATCAAATTTTTCAAGATGACAGGCACACGCAAGAGAACCAGAGCCAGAATGTGAATCGAAAATCAGCTGACCTTCTTTAGCATAATTTTGTAAAATCCAACGGTAAAGAGCAACTGGTTTTTGATTTGGATGCTGTAAAATTTCTTTATTTTTCATGTTTTCTTGAAGCATACCTTGCCACTTGTATCTAAAAATTCTTACAGCTGACTTAAAAGATGTCCATGCAAGTTCGCAGTCTGCAAAGTCTGTTTTCCCATTGCACTTATCCCATATTAACCAGCAAGAAGAATCATAAGGGATTTTTGATATAAAATGATTAGCTCCGAATATAATTTGATTTTTAGACACTCTCAATAATTTATTAAAATATTTTACATCAGGTGAATCATTGTCATATCTCGATTTGTCGACATAATTTTTAGAAACTGCTAATTTGCCTCTTGTATGGTTGTTTCTGCCGTCTTGCTTAATTCCATAGTTGACATCAACCACTGCCAGATCAATATAATCATCCGGCATATCTGCCATTATATCCATGCAATCAGCAAGGATTATTTGGTTTTTTTCAATCAAAATAACCTTCCCTGATCTGTTGCAATTTTAATATTAGCAACTGCATCTTTGTAAAAGTTTTTCTTAATCTCAAATCCATAAGACGGTCTGTTCAATTCGTATGAAGCTCTTAACGTGTTGGCGCTCCCTGCTACAGGGTCAATAACAACGTCCCCTTCATCTGTAAAAACTTGTATTAAATTCTTTAGCACGTTTAAGGGTTTTTGAGTTGGGTGGATTTTTGTTGTTTTGCTGTCTTTTTGCCAATCGATACAATTAAAAACCATCTTGCCGTTATTATTAAATTTCGGTAGCTTTTCCCTGTAAAATAGCATCGCATATTCACAGTTGCCAACTACACGCATATTAGCTTTCAAGACTTGAGCCGAAAAGTTTTTTCTAAATACAAGGTTTATGTAATTTGCAAATCCGTATTTTCTTGCAATATCTATCAAGGCAAATTGCTGTTCAAATTCGCAAAAAATAATCATGCAACCAGCCTTCCCTTTTTCTTTTGGTTCGGGAATAATCAGCTTAGAACAAAAATGAAAAAACTCGTTGATATTAAAATTTTTATCAGTATCAAAAAAAGACTTTCCGGCAAGGTTGCTTTCACCCTGCTTATTATCTCCGTCTTTATACCACGCCGGATTGCTTGCATAAGCATTATTTCCAAGATTATAAGGGATGTCTGCAATTACTAATTGAGCACGTGGAATCCCATACTTTTTAAAATTCTGCAAATGGTCATTAAACAACTCAACTTTTACTTTCCTTTTTTTGTGCTTTTCGTGTTTAATATTTTCAATCACATCTTCACCCCTTCAATATTTTTCAGGCTATAACCTTAAATAATTCTATAAAAATCAGGTTATGACCTTAAACTTTATAATTAAACTGGACAAAATTTCCCTTCAATTTATCCCAAATAAAAGCAGGGCATTCTCTCATTGCGTTATATCCTTTCAGATTATGCCATGCGTCAATAGCAACTAAAGAAGGAATTGTTTTGACTCTAATTCCATTTTCTTCTAAATCGGTGTTGTAAATATGTGTTTTCTTATGGTGCAAATGCCCTATGTGCCATTCTCGATTTGTTGTCTTTTCCCATTTATCAGGTGTTTCAGTTGCCATTATTAAAGGCAGTCGATCAATTTTGATGTTGTCTCCATGAGTATATCCTATCAAATTTGAATGATACCTGTAATATTTTCGGGGTGTTGGTTGGTTGTCAATTATAACCCTTTTATTATTTTTATACCAAGCAAGCAAAAACTCCCCTGCATAATATGTTCTTTCATGGTCGTGATTTCCGTAAATAACGGGAACGGTAATCATTCCAGTTGTATTATACAAAATTGTGTCTATGCAAGAAACAAGAAGCATTACACCCTTGTGAAATGATTTCTGCCATCTGCAATCCTCGTCTTGAATTGTCCCCTTGACTGTAGTGTTCAAAGCTGAATTGACATTGAAAAAATCAGAGCCAACAGGAAATAAAACCTCTTCAATATTATAATCAATTGCCGATTGCATGAAAAAAGTTACAGCTTCGACCATAAGTTTTTCAGCAATTTTAATATCATAATTTGCCTTGTCGGTTTCGCCCTTCCATGATAATTGACCAAAATGAACATCTTGAATGGAAATTTCTAATAGATGAGATATAGACTTGTTTTTTACTGGTTTCAATATAGTAGAATATTTTTTAGTAGAATATTTTTCTGCTTCAATTCTAAAATCTTCTAATAATTTTTTTGCGTTGACCTGTTCAGGGGTTTTTCTTGACAGCCACGCCTTGACCTGATAACATGGATTTGTTTTACTACCCCAAACATTAACAACTGTTTTTGTAATTTCATATTCATTTATATCGACTTCAGCATAAGCCAGTAATTCATCAACAGTTTTAATTTCATAACTTTTGCTTGAGAATGTTACTGTGTTTTTATCCTCAACTTTTTCCAATTCGGTAGAGCCAAATTTATCAGAGCTATATCCAAATGATTCTGTTTTTAAATTTCTGAATGATCCGAAAGCCGTATCGACTTTCTTTTTAGTAAATTTACTTTTTTTAATATATTCATCCCTTGTCAGGGTTTTAGTTGATTTAGATTGTAAATTTAAAAAATCATTTATTATGACTTCTTTCATTTCTTACCTCTCATTATTTGAAAAACCATCGATCAATATACCAGTATTTCGCTTTATGGATTTTTTTTGCAATTATTATAATTATATATCCAAGCAGAATAAGGCATAAAATAAATAATATAAATGCTATTATAAGTTTCATCTGTTGTTACCAAATCCTTCAGTATCGTCTTTAGATTTTATGTCAAACATTGAAATAATAATATTTGTCCTATTTTCTGGGTTTGGCATTCCTGCGGGATTGAAAGTTCTATCAAATAATAAAAATTGATGCCCTTCGTCGTCTTCCATAACTGCACCGACATTTTGATATTTTCCTTTTGGATTTCCTTCTTTGTCTGTGTATGTGTCAACTTTTACTGATAAATCTTTTACTTTTTTCATTTTTTACCTTCCTTAAATTTTACTTAAAATAGTTATTCTAAAAAATTCTTCCATTTGATTTATGACTTCAGTTTCAACCGCATAATTTTCTCTGATATTTTTAAAAAAATTGCTTATTTCATTACCAACATTTTCAGATTCAAATTTTCCATTATTATTGTCGCAGTAATTTTTATAGCCTATAATGCTATCATAAAATTTTGTTATTGTTATATTTTTGTGAATTTCTAACATTTTAAAACTCCCTATTTATTATTGCATCAGATACGAAGGTTGGAGCGGGTACATGAACCCATTGACCACCGCCGATTATATTAAGGCTGATCCGTTTCCCGTTAGGGCATCTGAAAGCCTTTTGAGTCTATTATTCTCTATCTTCTTTTACTGCTTCAATTATTTCTTTATGATAAATATCTAATAATTCTTCTGGACATTTGCAAATATCATTACCGTCCTTATCAACTATCATTCCAGAAAAAAACCATTCTTCATCAAATGGCGGATCAATCATTGTTTGGATTTGTGGTGGATCGTATCGATCAACTGTTATTTCAATTTTTTGAGTGTATAGCTCAAATATCATTTGGTTGCTCCCCCTAAGAATTATATAGCTATCCAGCGATCATCTGAAATTATTCTATAGTTTTTTTTATATTCCTCCAATAATATTGATATACTACTGTGAGAATTAACGTATATGAGTACATCGTTAAATACAAAAGAAACTCTTCCGCATATTCTACTGGCGAAAAATTTAGAAAAAACTAAAGCAAATACAATGTCTGTTCCAACTTCAAAGTCAATAGGGAAACGCAGATGTATATCTGGGAAATCCGGATATTTCAGCATATTATATAATCACCTTAATGTCATTTCCTTTAGCAATCGCAGTTGCTAAAGAATTATAAGAATAAGAACCGTCTACAGCATTTTTTAATATAAAATCCAATGCCTTTGCAATGTGATCTTCAAGAATATTTGTCCAGTTTTGCTTTTCGGTTATATGCAACTCTGGGATAAGGCTAAATGCTATTTTAATTGATGGTCTAATCATTTCTATTAAAGTTTTTGTGTTACTGTTTAAGTTTTTCATGTTGTCCCCTTTTCCGTTTGATTTAATTACAACTTATATTATACAAAAGTCTTGTCAAGTGATTTTGTGTTTTTTTTATTTTTTTTGTGTTTTTTTAAACCGCGCAAGAGCATTTTTTAAAATTATATTTTTGCAATTTTCGCAAATTTCTTTTTTTGTTATACAATCTTTTTTTCTATCTCGAAACATTTCATCTATATCAACCCCGAAATTTTCTCTTTGATTGTACAAAATATTAGTATCTATATGATAGAGTCTATCGCATTTATTCTTACACATATCACATTTTAATTCTATCATCCCATCACCTCTTCAGCACCATCGCAGGCGTGTTTTTCTATTATACTTTCTTTCTTTATTTTAAGTCTTAGATTAAAATCTTGATTTACATAAAAATATTTATTTAGTATTGAAACACTTGGTCTAAATGCAGTTGATAATATTTCAATTTCATCTGGTTTTATTTTGTCAGGTGTTGACGTTTTTCTTTCACGAAACGACAATGATCTAATGTCGCCTTGTTGCAATCTGTGCTGGCTATCCACCTCAAACTCAAATTTATTCATTTTCCCCTCCAATGGCATAAGCCTTTTTATTTTGTTATCTCAACAACAATCCTGCAAGTTCTTCATCTTCCAATTCTTGACTTTTCAACACTTTAAACATATTTCTTGATTTATTTGTCCTTTTTTCTTCAAGGCTCGATTTTGCCCGTTTCGCTTCTTCAATAAACTTTCCTTTTCCTTTCGGTTTGCGTCCTTCATCACTGCACCAATCAGTGTATTTTTCATAAATTTCATTATGCGTATAAGTCTCATCAAAGTCAACTATTTTAATTTTTTCGTCATCGTCCGGCACATAATTTGACAGATACTTCAAAAATTCTCCTGTTGATGTCATTTCCGACAATAAATCTTTTGTTGATTTTTGAATCCAATCTGGCGTCGTAATTGTATAATTTCTGTCAGGTGCAGAGTTCCATTCTTTCATAATAAGAGACATAATTGCTGTACGTTCGTCAAAAGTCTTGCCTGACATCTCTCCTGATTCTTTTCCATGTGGATGATTGCCTGTTATTCTTTTCATCAGATTTGTATCGGCTGTTTTTTCTATAAGTGCGTTTTCAAATCTCACTATAATAGCTCTCCTGTTTATTCCTTCTATTCCAGAAACTCGCATTTTGAAGTTGCTGACAAAAAACATTGCAATACTGATTTTAACACCTTTTTGCTCTTTTTCGTGTTTTTGCTCAATAGAGATAGTTTCTTCACCTGAATTTCTTTTTATGAAATCGGCTGGCAACATCGCGCCATCTCTCATATCACCGTCAACATATATTTTACTATTCCATAGACCTGATGTGGCAAATTTATTATTTATCATATCGTCTACCGATCTTGACACTATAAATTCTTTTCCGACAAATGCAGACACAAGGTCAACAAGGCTTGATTTTGCAGTATGTTCATTTCCATAGAATGCGAAAAAATAAGGTTTTTTCTTAATTGGATTCATTGAATATAAAATCATTTGAGATACAAATCTAAAAGTTTTTAATACTTCGCTTTCATTATTTTGTAAATATTTTGGGATTAAATTTTTGATGTAATAATAAAATGCTGGTGCTGATTCTTGCAAATTATCATAAGTGACATCATTTTGTTTAAAATCAAATTCAAAACAGTTTACAGGATGTAAATTTTTAAAATATTCAATATCCTGATCTTTTCTATCTATAAAATCATAGCCATTTTCATTTATTTTTATTATTCCATTTGTAAAATTGATATAAGGGCTTACTGCCGATTCAAGAAATGGATTTTCTGAATAGAATTTCAATGAATGATTTGTTAAATATGAAATCATGTCATTTCTGAATACTGTTTTTTTCATCTTTTCAGCTTTCAATCTATCGAAAAATTTATACTCTCTTAAAAATAGTTGAATATCTCCCTTTATATTTTCAGCATCAATAATTTTCCAATAATACTTATTTTCGACATATCGCCAATAAATTGAGTCAAGTTTCAATAGACCTGTTTTATTATATTTTTCTTTCAAGAAATATCCATAAACAAATTCAGGATCCAATTCTATCCGTTCGGCTTCATCAGTGTCAATTTCTGGCTCTATTTTTTCGACATCTTTATTTATATTGCTATTTTTTGGTTTATGTTCTTCTATAAATTCAACTAAATCCATGCCATCTTCAAAAGCGTTTTTTATATCCCATCCCTTGGAATGTTCATCGATTGGAATGTCAAGTATTATTGCATGATTCAAATGTTTATCTTTTATCTCTGTTGCTGCCTGATATCCTGATTCATCATTATCGGGCCAAATAAAAACCCGCCTATTATTCAATGTTGTCCAATCTGATTCGTTTACTCTATTGTCACCACCCTGATAAGTGACAAGATTATATCCATTAACTGCGATTTCCTGACACCCTTCACCGCTCACTATAAGGACAGGTAAGTCATTTTCTTTTATTTTCTGTATTCCATAAAGAGGCATCGGCAATAAATTTTCAGGTCGTCCCGGAGTCCATTTTCCATGAATTGACATATAGAAGATTATCATTTGTTTTTGATTTTTGCTATCCGGAACAGGGCGTTCATATCTGCAAATATAGAATAATAATTCCCCTTCAATATTCCGATAATCATAAAATTTCTTAATAAAATAATCTTCATGCCCATCTTTTTTAGTCCAGAAATCATCATTAGCGCGGGTTTTTAATTGTTCCCTTTCTACATCTGTAATTATAATTGGGAACTTTGCATCTGGTTTTTTCGGTTTATTTTTTTGTGGCGTGGGGGTGTCACTTTCTACAGTTCCACCAGAATCTTTTACTATTTTTTCGGCTGATTCTAAAAGGGATATATTATATTTTAATGACACTAATTTAATAAAGTCTCCATTATATGCATCAGTATCAGGAAAAGCGAAATCTTTATAAACTCCATTTTCTCGAATTGAAAAGCTCCCTACGGATGAATCGGATCGCAATGGGTTTAATGTCCACAGTTCCCCCTTTTCCCAGTAGGATTTATCAGTCCGAAAATACATCTCTATTAGGGCTGGATTTATACAGCTATTTGCATTTTTGAAAATGTCCATTAAATATCCTTAATAGATTTTTTATTTTTCGTTTGAAAATTCTTTCAGATCAATTTCTTTGTTTTCAATGTGTTCAGAATAGTGTCGAATCGCATTAGCTACAAATTCCTGAAGCTTAACTCCTGAAAGTGCTGATTGAGCCTTTGCCTTCGAGTGTAATTCTTCGTCAATCTTTGCGTAAATTGCTACTGTCATTTGTTTTATTCTCCTAATTTAGTAAAGATTTCAATTCGTTTATAACATCAACAAGTTTTCCATCCTCAAAAGATTTTATAAGTTCTTCTATATCGGGTTTGTAAATATAGTTTTCGTTTATGTTTTCGTCGTGCAAGCTTATTACTTCATACGGTAAAGTATTTGGCTTGCTAATATATCCGTTTGTTACGTGCATATAAACTTTTGGAACCATGTCTATTAGGTTGCAATAATCATATAATTCTTTTTTAACTTGACTAAAGTTTAGAAGTCCAGAAAACCCTAAAATTGGTTTCCAAAATTCCCTATATGCCTTCTCTACTTCACTCATAGTTTTTAAATCTTCATCGATCTTTGCGTAAATTGCTACCATTTATTTTACCTCTATTTTTTGTAGTTTCATTTCTAATTCTTCACAGTAATCAAGTAAAGTAGAAATTGAATTACTCATAATTTCAGTTGACCTGTCACCAGTATAATTTTCAGTTATTTTAGAAATACAAAAAGTACTTCGTAAATAAAGTTTTGCCTGAATTACGTTCATACTATTTCACCTCTATTTTAATATTTTATCTTTAAATTCAAAAAACTTTGGCGGTCTTTGATTCTTAATTTGTTTTTCTATTTCTGCATTTATTATAACCTCTACATCATCAGCACAATATTTAAAAAATAACCATGTAATTAAATTTTTAAAGGTTTTCATATTCCCACCTCTTACATTATTTTTTCAATTAAATATCCAATAAGCATTCCAAATAATAAGCTTGAAACAGCAAGCACAATAACTCTAAAATTAAAAAATTCTTTTATAAACTTTTTCCCATATCGATTTTTCATTTATTCAGCCTCATTTAATTCTGTTATTAAAAACCTTGATATTGATTTCTCAAAACTCATGCCATTAACAACGCAATTCCCATACATCTTGCGGACTCCATTTTCAGCATAAATAAAACTAAAATTTATAAGAGTTCCATATTTATCCATATCTTTATTGTCAAATACAATGCCGTTTTTAAAGTCTAAATTCTCAAAGTTTCTTTTGTATTTAAAGTCAAGCTCGAAATAATATTCATCATCTTTGTGTAAATTGAAAATATCTCTTGAAAAATCGGGTATATCTGGAACGGCTGGTTTTGTCACTATCTGATTATTGTCAATAAATTCAAATTCAAAATTTTCAGGTAATTCAAAATTGTATCCTGCAATAGATAATTTTTTCATTTTACAAGCTCAAAAATTATGTTTTCATCATAACAAATATCTGTTAACAATTTTTCGGTTTTTGTTTCTTCCTTGTCCCCTGCAATACATCCGCTATCATTTGGATTATAATGACAATCCTTGCAGCATTCTTTTATCTTTTCATCTATTTTCCTCAATCTCACTATTTTCTTTTCCGGCTTGATGATTCCGTTCATTTCGTAAAAGTCTTTCAGGTATTTTTGTATAGAAAAAATATCCGGTAAACTCTTTTTTGGATATGCTACTTCCTTTATACTTATTTCAACCCTATCAGAAACTGTGTCAATTCCATTACATATTATTTTATACATTTCTTTAAACCTCTTTTCCACAAGGTGAGCCGTCAAGGAAAGTAAAGTTTTCCATTAAAAAACTATAGCTCATATCCCAATCATACAGGCATATAGAATTTAATTTAGTTTGTAGTATTAAATATTTAGTATTTGATTCATTGTATTTTACAGCTCTTCCAATCAATTTTTCAGCATCGGAAAAGTCAAAAGGTATTATCTTCTTTTCGGTGATTGGACGCCATCTGCTAACATCCCAACAGCAAGTTTTGAATCCAATTTTTTCCTCGAAATAGGTTTCGTTTTCAGCCCCTACGCATTCGCAGTCTCCATTGGGATATTCGTATAAGAAAATCCTTTTAAAAAATTCTCTCTGGTCCAATGTTACCTCTACCTTATCACCCCATTTTAATTCACTCATTTTCTTTTCTCCTCTTTCACTTTACATTACAAATTCCAATCAACAAGAATGACATAACTATTTATATATTTATTTGTCAAGATATTTTTTATTATTAGAATGTTTTTTTTAGCTTTTTATTTCTATCAATAAGAAAACACTATAATACCACAAAATACAACAATCTCAAAAACACGTAAATCAGTGACAAGCTTTGTCACGATCTGTCACTAATCGACCATTGCCTGTCATTCTGTCGGTATTTACTGCACACTATCAACACAAATATACATATAAATAAAACTATCTAAAACTAAAAACTATGTCAGTTATTCAAGCTTTAATTTATATAAACAAAACAACATGAAATGCCGTAAAAAACATATTCAAAGTTTAATACTTTTGTCACGTTTGTCACTGTTTTGTCACTGTTTTGTCACTGGTTCAAAGTTGTAATAAATCAATATAACAGCTTGTAATCGCTTCTAATCGCCTTCAATCCTGCTCTAAAATAATCAGTGACAGAAATGACACCTTTTAAAACTTATTACAGATTGAACCTTTTTAGAATAGTTTAAATATTTAAACAAATAAACTAATGAGATTTTATCAATACCGTAATAAAAGTTCAAAATACTGTCATTTTTGTCACTAGCAAATTTGTGTTTTTTCTCTTCTATATAATATATATTTTATGTTGTTTTGTTGTATTTGCTCTAATATGTGACTGCGTACACCCCCACCCCTTTTTTAAATGAGTCTTACCGACTGATCTGTCTTGGTTAGGGGTAAATTTCACT
>Ga0307928_10000411_pt1 | contig 32382 bp, 78 predicted proteins | sample AceLakmetagen232_FD_201815 | JGI IMG/M metagenome (GOLD analysis project Ga0307928, IMG submission 201815) | Saline water microbial communities from Ace Lake, Antarctica - #232 | ecosystem: Environmental > Aquatic > Non-marine Saline and Alkaline > Saline | place: Antarctica: Ace Lake... | reverse complement strand
GCCCCCCCCCTCTTCGTGGATACCTACCTATCTTACCCTTACAAAACACCTTAAAACAGCTAAAAACAAGCGGAAATAGGAGTAAAACACGCTAAAAACATGGTTTTAATGGTAATTCTTGTAGAAAAAACACAAAAATCAGAGTTAAAACCTCATTTTTTGCAATTTAACCACCAAAACAAAACTTTTATAAAGCACAATTGCATTACGTAGTAACTAACTATGAGTGTGAGTATGCATGAGAAGAGTAAATGAAGTATTTGAAGACAACGAATTTGAGAAACTATTGAAGAAAAAAGGTAAGATGACATGGCATGATTTTATAATGCAACTAGTAGGTGAATAAAAATGGGAATGAGTGAAGAATATAATATGCAAGAATGGTATTGTTCTCATTGTGATATGATGCATATTACTCAACATTTAGGAATGAATAAAGCACATTGCCCACAATGTAATAAACAAATGGTATTAAATTACGATTTAAATGCAAGACGAGATTGCTATTCTGACCATATAGAATGGCATTTAACAGAGGCGATAAAATAAAAAAAAAGGTGAAAAAAGAAACTTATGATGATGTAATCAATAGATTACTTGATGAAGGAATTCATTACAAACAAGCCATGAAACCTGGTTACAATGACAATGGCATTCAGGAGAAATAGAAATGATATTGAAATTTAAAAATGGACAGATAGAAATCTCTGATTTAATAATGGAAAAAATTATTGAAATTGTTGATAGTGAAAATTCTCTATATGATTGTATGGGTGAATTTTTTCAATCAGCACTAAGAAAAGAGATTTTTTTAAATTAAGAATACAGTCTTTGGAGAAGATAAAAATGAAAACTATATCACTATCAGAAAATAGAGCAAGAAAATTAGTGAAAGCATGGGAAGGTCACATCGATAATAATACTGACTGTGAACGCTGTGCATTAGCGTCTACTAAATGTCCAATTCATAAATATTTCATGGAAATAAAGAAAAAAATAAATTAGTCTTTGGAGAAGATAAAAATGGTAGAACTGAAATATAAATTAAGATTAATAATACCAGATAAGAAAGTGGTTGTGGAAATTGATGAGAGAGAAATATCTATCTCACAGAAAATTAGAAAATCAGAAGAAGAAAGGATTCCTGTAATGGTTTTAGGAAACAAAGAAATAACACATCTTATAGAAATCGGTTATATTAAAGAATGGCATTTAACAAAGGTGATAAAATAAAAAAAGTAATAGATGAAAAAAAAGGAGGTGAAAAAATATGAAAGCAAAAGATATAGAAAAAGGAAATATTTTAATTCAGAAAAATGATATATTCATAGTTAAAAGAATAATAAGCGAACCTTGTGTTGTTATGGAAAGCATTCATTCTGAATTTGGAGAATATACACAAGATGTAGTAGTTGGCGAAAGTGATTTGAAAGATTTTTTAAAATTAATCAGGGAACAAAAATGAAACCTATAGAACAAACTCTTGATGAATTAATGACTGAATATAAACTAAGACAAAGAGAAAGCAACTATTATGATGGGCATATAGCAGTGATAAGAAGATTAAAAAGATTGTTGAAAATTGAGGAAAAACCAGTAAAGTTTTGTCCATTTATAGCTAGTAAATATTCTAATGATAAAATCGACTGTCTTGGTCAAAAATGTGGATGTTGGAATTTTCCAAAGAATAGATGCGGAATGATAAAATAGAGGAGAAATAGATATGACAAAGTTATGTCGTGAGTTTAAGGTCTTAGCAAAGATGCACGAACTTGAATCTAAAGGTGAGAAGATTTGGTTTAGTAAATTAGTGAAACTTTTAGATGGTGTTGTATCAAAGTCTGATGTTTCGTATTCTCAAGACCGAATGTATGACTGTGGTATGATAGATATGAAGTATGAGAATGTTGATGGTTTATGGACTTACTGTTGGTTTATTGAGGATGAAGTTAAATCATTTGCTAAACAAATATTTGAAACATCTAAATTGAAAATATAAGGAGAAAAAAAATGGAAATGATTTTAAAATGTGGTCATTGTGGAAAGAAAACAGATTTCCCAGAACTATCAAAAGACGGTAAAAGAGTAAAATGCGGTCATTGTGAAAAATGGCAGACATTCAATGGAACGATGGAAATAGAGGGATAAAATTATGGCTATATTACAGAACTCAGAAATATATCAACTAGAAGATGGACGTCTAGCGTGTGATATTCCACCTACAGCATTACCCATAGCTAGAAAACGTGAACTAATAATAAGTAAATACATCGAACCAGGTTATCGTTATACATCTCCATCATGGTTTTATACAACTGTTCGAGCATATCCTGATAGCACGGCTCTTATTCTAAGATATGGTGAGCCATCAACTGCTGAAAGTATAATTACTTATGGTCTTGACCCTACAAAAAGGATACAGATAAGTCCATATGGAACAAATAGATGGATTGATGCACACAAAATACATTATACAACATTATTAAATGAGCAGGGCCTACTTGACCCAGAACACGGAGTTAGAAAACCAATACGTGGACGTATCTGGCTACCAAAAAGACCAAAAGAGTATTGGGATAGTAAACATAATCTAATCAGAAGAGAAACAGTGTATCCAGTTAGAATAAGAGGAACAACACTACCTGTATTAAAAGAAACCAAAAGATGGAAAACCGTAAGAGATGTAACTGTTCAATATCTAAATCAACAATACAAACCTGTAGCATATACAGATGATAGTTACAAATGGATAATACCAAGCAATATTGTATGCTATAATGTAATCCAAAAAGCAATCCAGCTTGTCCATAGACCAATTTGCCAATTCTATGTCTACAATGATTTGCTATATGTAAATTTCATGTTCCCAGGCTCAGAAGTTCAAATGTTTATGGAAATAGGAAGATGTTATCGTTGCACATCAAATATACAGTTAGGATTAACAGATGAAAAAAAATATAGATTCTATTTTGATATAAAAAGCCATTACCTCTCAATCTGTCCACAGACATATTATGTAGACCCGCAGGGAACTCCACTAGTTATATCAGAGGCCTTGGCATGGAATAATAGAAATCTGCTCATGAATCATCCTGGTTTCATGAATATCAGAGCAGGAATGAAACATGATAAATTATGGGTAGATGGACTTATATCTAAATTTTCAACTAAAAACTATATCGGAACTGAAAATCAACAGATAGATTATGGAGAGACAGAAATCGAGTATGGAAAAACATATCGTCTTTATTATGCTGAAAAAACAGTTATATATACTGGAAGCGAACCATACGGAACAGATAGAGTAGAAAGAACAATGATTGGTGCTAGAAGAATTTGGGTGGATGGAAATGGGTTTGTTTGGCGAAGGTAGATTCCAACATAGAATCAGGAGACTGACTTGCGATATTGATAGTTTAAGCAAACTACGAGTTCATTGGTGTTTATTTATCTTTAAACTCTTTGGATTCAAATATGAAATAACTGTAAAACTTAGTCCATCTAGCCACGGGAGGCATATAATAACTTGGTGTCATCACAAAGGCCTCTCACGAGAAATGCTATTCATAGTTAGAATACTCGCAGGAGACGACAGATATAGAGTGAAGAAAGACAAAGAAGACAGGATGATACAGATACTTTGGGATAAAAAGGAGACAATTTAAATGACGAGCAGATGTGATAAATGTGGAAAATTCTACAAAACTTATGCAATAATACTTTGTGATAATCCACTCTGTTTTGCATCCTTTTTAGAAGAAGAAAGCAGACCAGATGGGACTATAAGAACTATCTGTGAGAAATGTAGAAAAAAAATGGGGAAAAAAGATGGAGAATAGGAATAAAACTTGTAAAGTTTTAGGTTGCAATAATAAAGCAAGATGTCGAGGGTTTTGTAATTATCACTATGAACAAATTCATAGTCATAGGGAAGTAACAAATGGAAAATCTGTGTATGTTAGGCACATTATAGTGGAGGAATAAAAGATGGAAAAAATAGAAAAAAAGTATTTTACTGAAATATTATTAGATGCATATAATGAAAATAGATATGTAACTTTTTCACCAAATGAGTGTAACGAATTATTAAGACACTTGGGTTTCTTTGGAGAAAAAAATGAAAAAAATTGATGAATTAATAGGAATTAGTATAATTGTAATTAGTTTCGTATTTTTTGCAATTGGCACATTGTCAATTATAGTTGGTTTATCAGACTCTTTGATGGAAAAAATATCTTTTTTCGGTTTTGGAATCTTATTAATAATATGTGGCATTATTGCATTTAAAATAGGGATGATAATTACTATGTATGAAAGAAAACAGGAGAAAAAAAATGAAAGTTAAATGTAAGATTTGTGGACTTAAAGGATTTCACAATTTTGAAATTAATGAATATTGGGCATCAAGATTTTTATTCATATCTAAATTTTGGAATAAAAAAGAAAAATCTTACTATATTTGTAGGAATTGTCTAAAAGATATTCTTGATAGTTTACAATATGAGCAATACAAAATCGATGAGTTGTATAAACCAGAAATAAAGGAGAAAAAAACATGATTGATGGATATTTAGCATATTTAAATTGGAAGAAAGAAACATTTACAATAACTGATTGAGGAATAATAATGAGAAGCAATATTGTAAAATTTGATAAAACAATAACATTAAAAAAAGATGAAAGTTATTTTATTGGCCTTTCAGGTGACAAGGCAGTTATCAAACATGTGATTAGATTCGATGGTGAGTTTCCTGTACTTGAAGATTTATGAAAAAAAAATAAAAAATTGATGGGGAGCGGAATCGGAATAAAGCCGATGGCCTGTAGGGGTTCAAATCCCATCCTCTCCAATGCAAACAGAAGGAAAAAAGATGAATAAAATTGAAAATGAAAAAGATTTAAAAATGAAATATGTAGTTTTTAAAATAGATGATATAAAAGAAATTTTAAATATAACAGAACAACAAAGTCTTTGGTCTATGCTCGATAAAATAGTTCAATATAGAAAAACAGAAATTGATAGCATAATTTCAAAAAATAAATCAGATAGATTTGTTAAAAAAACAACACAAAAAATGTTTCTATATGAGATTAAAGAGAAGCTACCAAAACAAGCTAAACAAATAGAAGAAATATTTAATAAGAATGGTTTAGTGCTTCCAGATGATTAAATAAATTAAACACTTGAGGAAAAAAGATGAAAGCGATTAGTATTAAAGGATATTGGGCAGGTTTGATTTTAGTTGGTGAAAAAACAATTGAGACCAGGTCTTGGCAGACTCATTATCGTGGTGACCTTTTGATTTGTGTTACAAAGAAACCCGTGTATCCTTTGTCCGGTATGGCCCTATGTGTGGTAGAGCTTGTGGATTGTCATCCGATGACTTTGGAAGATGAGGCTTTTGCCAAGGTTAAAAGATGGAAGCCTGGTTTGTATTCTTGGGTTCTGCGTAATGTTCGTAGTATTGATATATTTCCAGTAACTGGTCAGCTAGGTCTTTTTAATGTTGATGATAAGCTTATTAGGATGGTATAAAAATGAGTGAGTTGCCGGATTGCGTAGCTATCAAATGCCCGTATTGTAAGTCCAGAAAGGGTGAATATAAGGTGTTTGTTGACCGCAGGGATGGTAGCCATCGTTTGAAATGTCTTAGCTGTGGTGAGGTTCATAACCAGTTTGTTTCGAATAAGATTATTGCTTGTGACTGGTTTCAGATAGATAGATAGATAGATAGATAGATAGTTTTTTAATCCTTTTTTTGTAGTGTTTTTAAGGAGTATTTGTATAGATAGTTTGCTATCGAAACATTTATATACATAGATGACATTCTGAAATTGGGATAATATGAAAAAAGGAATAGAAAAACCATTGTATATGACCCAAAATTTTAATCAATGGGTCCGAGGCAAGTGCAATACCTTAGACAGAGCAAACATGCTCAGCAACATACTTTTTGAAAAAACCTATGATAATCTGTTCACATATGAACGTAGATATGTTGTTGGTCAACTAGCCAAAAACCGATACGTTATGGAGGCTTAAAAATGAAAGAAAAAGAATACGACAATCCTAAATTTATAAGAGGATTTATAGCAGGGATGTTTACAGGTTCAGTAATAGCTGTTATATTCGTTCTTAGTGCAGTCTATGTCCTTGGTGGTCTGTAAAGGAGGACTAAAAATGGAATACAAAGGACGATTAGTGCTTCCAAATAAAAGAAATGAACTATCTAAGACTCCAATGAAAAGTGGACATTTGAGAATACAATCTAAAAAATACAGATGGAACTCTATAAGAAAGATTTTTAATAAATACAAAAAATTGTTTGGAAATCCTGATGTTAAACTAGTAAACAAGCATGAATGGATTCGTATCACTGATGAAGACATTGGTGATAATGTTGGTATGAGCAATGGTTTCTATAAACTGGTTACGGTTGCTCCTGAGACTTTAGATGGCTCTGAGATACAAGAAGTCCTTGTGCATGAGCTTGCACATATTATCTTTCCTAATAAGCCTCATTGGTGGATAGAGTGCTTTGCTGGTAAGGTTGCAAGGACCCGTGATGGATTTTTGTATTATTCTAGTATCTATGGTCATACAAAAGCTGAGCTTCCAAGTAGGAATGAACTTATTGAAATGGCACAAACGAAGGTGGGTAGATAAAAATGAGGCAACAAAGAAGAAAAATAAAGACACCTTGTTGTAATGAGTGGCTCTCTATAACCTGGCCACGTGGATGGCATAAGGCACACTTTCATTGCCCGTATTGTGAAAAGAGGTTTATTATAAATTTCTCAATTGATGAGTCAACTGGAAAAAGTCACAAGGTAATAAGCAAAGAATGTATGGAGTAAAAAACATATGATAAAAGAAATTAAAATAATAATATTTTGGGTAACCTTTCCAATTTTGATGTTTATAATTGGATTTATGATTGGGAAATATTTGTTTTGATATAGAAGAGGAATAAAAGATGGTAACTAAACCAGAAAGATATGATATGAAAAAAGAAGCTGATGTTAGACGATGGTTTCGAGAGATGGAAGGTTATTTGAAAACTGAGGATTTTCTAAACCAAGGAACAGACAGACAAGGCAGAGTTGAGGCTATGGATGGATTTAGACAGTTAAGAGTTGTCTGTTTTAAATCGTTCTTAAATTAAGAATACAGTCTTTGGAGGAATAAAAGATGAAATTAGAAAAAATTGATGATTTTGTAGGATGCATAGATACTGATGCAGTAACTATATACAATATAAAACTCACGAGGGTAACTGGAAATTGGGTCATGGGAACTATTGGTAATCATAGATTTGAAGCGAAGGTTTTCCGTGAACCAAGCAACTACGGTTTATATACTTGTAGAATTTCTAAGTTAGGGATACAGAAACCAGATGCTAAGGATTGGGGTTTTGATAATATGGACTATCGTTTTGACTGTGGTTTTGATGGTGCAACTGATGAAGGTAAAGAATTGTCGAGACAGCTGTTAAGGGTTTTTCCTAAACAAGCTGAGAAACTGATAATGGAGAACTAAAAGATAGCTAGTTTACTATCGAAAGTATTATATACTCAGATGCATATTAGGGTGGTGGAGATATTATGAAAAACACGAAAGAAAATAAAAATTTTGACGCAGAACATTTCGTAAGAGACCCAGAGAACGACACGACCTGGTTTGAAGGTAGTGTAAAAGTAAATCATTTTAAGGTGGTCTAAAAATGGTATATAATAGTCAACCACATAAGAGAGATTGCAAACAATGTGTTTCATGTTATGGAGATTTAGATGAAGAAGGCAATTGCACAAATAAAAAATGCAAACGTTTTAAAAGGGAGGACTAAAAATGAAAAAATATTATATAAAATCATCGTCAATATTAAATCGTGATATAATGAAAAAATTACAGAAAGAATTAAATGAAAGATTTGAAATCCAAGGTAGATTTGGATTACGTTTTCATTTAGAGGAGGAGGACTAAAAATGGAAATAGAAAACAGCAAAGCAGGAGATATTTATACAAGAAGTTGGATAATTGAGAATGCAGAAAAGATTCTTGAAGATTACTCTGACGGAATCACTCTGAGACAATTACATTATCGTCTTGTAGCCATTGGGATGACAAATGATACAAACCATTACAAACGAGTTATAGGTGCTATGACCAAGGCACGATGGGAAGGTATCATTGATTTTGAATCATTCATAGACCGAGAGCGAAGTATGTATGGTGACACTGCTGACGATGAGAAAGACCTAGATGATGAAATAGAAAACGGGAAAGACCAAATCAAAGCCTGGATGAATGCATACGGGTTAAATCGCTGGAGCAACCAGGAAAACTATGTAGAGGTCTGGATTGAGAAGAAAGCATTGCAAGGTGTCTTTGAGAGACCTTGTTTATTTGCCTCTGTGGGCCTTGCACCATGCAAAGGATACCCAAGTATTACTTTCCTTAACGATGCTTATAAACGCTTCGAAGAAGCCGTAGATGATGGTAAACACCCAATCATGCTTTACTTTGGTGACCACGACCCCTCTGGGGATAATATACCTTTTTCTTTACAAAACAATCTTAGCAGGATGGGGGTGGATGTCGAGGTTAAAAGGATAGCTTTGAATCCTGACCAAATAGCAGAACTAGGGTTGCCTGGAGTTCCACCAAAAAGAACAGATAGCCGAACAGCTAACTGGGATGGAAGCAGTGCAGTAGAATGTGATGCAGTCGAACCAAAAATGCTTTCACAAATGTGCAAAGACGCCATAGAAGAACATTTCGACAGAGACCTATATGAGGAACTCAAAGAAAAAGAAAGAACAGAGAAGGCCAAATATCAAGATGCTTTAAAAGAATTCGTAAACGACTTAAAAGAAGAAGAGGATGATGAAGAAGAGGATGATGAAGAATAATTTTGGAAAACTTGAACTCGTGGACAGGGAACTTTTTTTCCTGTCTTTTAACACGAGGGATAACTAAAGGAGGAATAAAAATGGAATTTGAAGATTGGAAGAAACTAAAACCATGCTCAGTTCATGCAACAGAATCATATTTAAAACATCCTAAAAGCCATCGTTCAATCGTGATATACAAAACAAAGGATGATGTTTTGATGGTTCTTAACCCATTTGGTGGTGGCATATGCAATACTCAGGAACTGGTTTTAAAGGAACCTTTTAAACTAACAGAAGAAACGGTTAAAAATGTTATAATTTTTACATTGGAGGAATAAAAATGGAAGAGAAACTTGATGATTTAAAAGATAGACTTGTGGTTCTTGAAAAAGAGCTTGCAGAAGAGTGGAAATTAGTCGAAAAGAAAGAAAAAGAAATTAATAATCATCCTGGGATGAAAATAATTGTTAAAAAAGAAAAGGAGCTAAAGGAGAAAAAATCTGTTATAGAAAAACAAAAGGATATATTTGAACAGAAGATAAAAGAACAATTTTTCTTAGCTGAGCATAGTTATTCTCGGCCTTACTTTCGTCATAAAACAGGTGAATGGGGTGAGGAAACAAATATTTATGATGATGTTCTCGAAGAAATTAAGCAACATTCACCGTTATATCTTTTGAAAAATGATGATATAGATAATGTGGTTAAAGCACTTGTTGATAAAACAGTAGAAAAATGCCCTGAGCTTGTTGAACTGGAACGTCAGTACAATGTTCTTAGTAATAAAATAGATGAGCTTTGGGAAGCAGAACGTAGTCTTGATAGAGAGTTAAGAACAGATTTTAGTTCAAAGGTTCACAGTCTTCAGCGAGAGGCATCTAGAATAGAAGAGCAACTTGCAAATCCTAAAAAATTCATTGAACAGGAAAAAAGATATAGCAAACGTGATAAGGCACGGAATAAACTGAAAGACCCAGCAATTATTGATGAGATTTACAGAAGGTTAGAAATTAAGATTCCAAAGATAAAAAAATAGAATGGAGGAAAAAAAATGATACATATTGAAAAAATTGAAAGAGGAGAATATCGTGTTTCATCTAGTGGTATAAATGTTATTTGTGAAACATTTGGTGATGCAATAGCAGAAATAATAAAGGAACACGATAAAGACGAGATATAGATTATATTGGAGGAATAAAAGATGAAGGAAGGAGAAGAATTAGTAGAAATTAAATTATTGATTACTACAGAGTCATTTGACAAAATGAAATCAAGAGAAAAAATTCTCAAGTATAAGGATTCAGAAGATTTGATTTGGGATGCATTGAATAAATATTTTGATATTAAGAAAATGGAAATACACAAAGCGTGGATACAAAAAGTTCCAGCACAATTACATATTGAAGTTAGTGGCTCTGGTAGAACAATCCATGAAAAAAATTGGGATGACCGACAGATGGAGGGATAAAAAAATGACTGATTTAAGTTCTGATGAACAATTAGATATAGCAAATGCTGGTGGACTATTTGAAGAAACTGGGTCTAATAGTTGGATTGGAAAGAAAATACGAAAAAGTAACAAAGTAGGTAAAGTAATCAGAGACCAAAATGGACAATATAGAGTATTAACTATAAAATTTGATGACGAGACAGAAGATGTCATAGAGATGAATAACACAGGACCTGACCCAAAATATATCCATGAGTACGAATGGTTTGGCAACCAACGTAAAGTTTGGTATAAATTCTAAGGAGGAAAAAAATATGAAAATGAAGAAAATAAAAATAGATAAAGAAGACCAAAAAAATTGTGAGAATCTGATGGAAAACAAATGCGAAATTGATAACATTGTTTCTGCGTTTAGTAAAACAATCAGAGAGTTAAAAGATGAAGCAAATGGTCATAGCCGAACAACTTGGATTGAGATGGCAACGAAATATAAGTTGGATAAAAACAGAGAACATTATTATTCCAAGAAGACAAAAGGAATTATAGAGTACGATATAGCAGATTTTATTCCTGACAAAACAGAGAAGGAAATAAAATTCAAAGAAGAACTTGACCAGATGGAACATGTTTTGTCTTTGATGGATGAGATGACAAAAAAAGCAGATGAACTTGATAAAATCAGGAAGAAAAACAAATGATTCTTAAACACAACAGACCAAATCATGATGAGTTTAAGACTAATCTCTCATTTGATGAGATTTCAGTTCTTAAAGATAAGGTGATTGATTTCATCAAAATAAATAGAGATGATGATGACCTTGTTGCTTGGGATATACTCATTAAAGAATTTGGTGAAGAAAATATTGAAGCCCTATTAGAGACTGGTTATATTTATGAACCACTCATTGGGCGTATGAAGGAGGTATAAAAAATGAATTGTTATTATTGTTGTTATGAAGCAGAAATTGCTGTAATAGCCTTTTTGGGCTTTTTGGCATTGGTTTACTGGATTCATTGCAAATATCCACCTGTTAAAAATAAATAAAAAGAGGGAAAAAAGATGGTTGAGATAAGAGGAAAAATAATGTCTATCTATGGAGATGATAGCATCCTTGTTCATATATCAGACATTGGAGATTGTGAGAAATTACATCAAGGAGATTGCAGAATAATTCAGGAGTGAAAAAAAGATGTTTGGAGATATGAACGGTAGCATGGCAGAATATTTTTATCGTATGCATTATCATGAGATAAAAACAAATTTTACAGAGGAACAGAAGCAGGATATTGCAAAGCGTATAAGTGAACTTACTTTGCATGGTCCCATCTGGCTTGATAGAAATACTGATTATATGGAGCAGTTTCCTGAGCTGAAGCCACATATTAATTGTCCTCTTACTGGTTTGTATCTTTGTGCGATTATGAAAGGGATTCTTGAGGACTTGCAGGGTATTGATGAAAGCAAACAGATGGTGCCTTTCTGAGGTGAAAAAAAGATGTTGATGTATACTTGTGTAAGTTGCAATACCGAGCTTGTCTGCGAGAAAAATGATGTAGCTCTGATACATTTCCTGAACAATGATAAAAAACAGGGAATTGATGTTCTCCGTTTTGGTGATATTTGGAGATGTAGAAATTGTGGTTATCAGGTGGTTCTCGGTCTTGGCAAGCAGATACTTGGTATGGATGTGAATCAGGAAGAAATCTTAAAAAGAGATTTTGTAGAGGTAAAAAGATGATTTGTCCTATATGTGAGTCAGAAGTAGAAGTTGATGAAGATGGTTATCATTGCTTGAATATTAAATGTCAATGGAGCGGAAAATGAAGAAACTTGACCGTGATGATAAGCTGGTTATCTTGTGGACGGGTATCATGTTGTTTTTTCTAATGATTTCTGTGATTCATCTGATGGGTCTTGCTCCATGGCAGAAATAGAGAAGGAATAAGGATGAAAAAAGAATGCCCTAAATGTAATAACACTAGGCTCATAATTAGAACACATAACTTAACATGTTTGAATATACCTGATTTTTCTAGTTATTATCAGGAGATTATTTGTAGCATTTGTGGATATTCAGAGGTGATTGAAGGATGAGAACAAATAGAGCTGTTGATTTTTTGGAAAAAATTCAACAGGAAGATAAAGACTTTTTGGAACGAATGGAAAAAAAGCATGGTGCAGCAACAATTTGTGCAGACTGTGGAAAAAATACTGCTGTTGGTCGTTATCCTTTTTGGCATCGGTATGCACGAAGTCTTTGTAGTAGTTGTGGTAAGGAATATTATGAACTTCTAAAAAGTATTGGTGCAGTTGATTGAGGTGATTGAAGGATGAAACAACTGAGTTGGAAAACTAAAAGAATAATTGCTTTGATTGGTCTTATTGTTGTGATTATTTTAGGTAGTTTACACATTATAGCACTGGCAATAAAAGAGATGAGATGATGGTTTATAAAAAAGAAGTAAGTTATTTTGATGGAAAACATATTAAGACTGAGATGAAAACCTGTCATCCTAGGACACTAGGTGCAACATCACGTTTTATTGCTCCTTATTGGTTTCAGGCTTTGCACAATGTTAATAACTATTCAAAGAGTCGTCAGCTTCAGGAGGTTCATAAACTAGTGGATGACCGCCGTATAGGAGCGGGTTGGAGTCTTTATCGCAAAGGTCATATTAAGGAAGCTGTTGTTACAAAACAGCGTGGTGGTGATGTACGAGCTGTTGTATTATCTGAGGATAAAAAAAAGGAATATACAGTAATAATCAAGGATTATCTTTCTGAGAAGCTACCGCAGTATACTCATGAGCGTGAGGAATATATTGCAAACCTATATGTAGATTGCACTTGCACAGACCATGTTCTAAGCCATTACAAGGACAATACGAGCATGCTCTGTAAACATATCATAGCCGTGTTGTTCTTTTTGATAGCTAAGTTTGATATGCCTAAGATTCTTGTTTTACCCGAAGAAAAAATGATAGGCTATACTAAATCTAATGTTGAAGAAATAGTAACAGATATACGGGTCTTGCCTCTTGTTAAGTTCAGGCGGTTTATTAATATTCTATCTATGAAGAATTTTCGGGGGATGAAAAATGCTCTTGGGATTTCTATTCATACTGTAAACAATGAGACTGACCAAGAAGACCATAAACCTATGTGGCTTACTATTACTGAGAAAAAGGAGGCGGTGGATTTAGTCAATGGTTTGGTAATAGTTTTAAACAGGATGTCTGGTAAGGGTGAACGGTTTATTCTTGATAGGTGTGTTCCTAAAACTAAAAATAGTGTTTTTGTTGAATCATATATGCGTAATGGTAAACTTGTGAAAGGGTTTTATAGGCGGAAAAGGAGAAAGAAATAATGAATGATAGTAAAAGAAAAATTTTGACTGTCAAAGGAAACCTATATATAGATAGTTTGCTATCTCATATTTGGTGATATTATGAAAAACCAAAAACTAAAACCAAAAACTGAAGCTGATGAAACCGAACAGATTTGTAAAAACTGCAAATATTGGAATCGTTTCAATATTGGAAATGAATCACATTCTGCTTTTAAAAAGTTTGGAAGCTGTGACTGTTCAAAGATTAGAGACCTGCATTCAAAGCGTTATAGTTCAATTGATTCAGATGAACTTTTATATGTTGGAAACCCAACAACATATGAAGATATGCCCGAAAATAAGCCAAGTTTTGGAGAACGATTTGGATGTATTCATTTCAAGATGAAAGAGTTTATAAAGTAAATAAAACATTTAATTACTTGGTGAAGTGGTAGAATATGAGTAAAAAATCATGTAAAAAGGGATATGTTAATATCAAAAAGAAATGCGAAAAAGTCAATAATATTACAATCAGTGCTCGCAGGTGGTTTGATAAAGTAAATGGAAATACCTATCATAGTGTCGATGTTTATGCTAATGGAAAGCATATAGGTCGGAAACCATTTGAATACGGATATGGTGAAGGATATTTACAGACAGCACATAAAATATTACAAGAAAAAGGTATTTATAAAAAAACTGGTGAACGATTGAAGAGTGGCATGGGTAAAGATTATTATGAGTTTATGCAAGATATGCGTAAAGACCGCAATAAATTCGTAAAAATCGTTTCTGATGTTTCAAAGAAAAAGGATTTGTAAAAGGTGAAAAAAATATGGCTAAGAAAAGAAAAAGTTGTAAATTTCCAATAAAAACAGTGAGAGAGATTTTTCCCAATGCAACAGTGAAACATGCAAAACATACTGCATCATTGGGAGAATGGGAGAGAAAAAACTTTCTTTATATCTATGGAGAGGCACGTAAAAGTGATTATCCTAAAGAAAATAAGATATTACAAAGAGAATTGAAAAAATGGGCTAAATGTAAAAGATTAATAAAAAAAAGGTGAAAAAAAGATGGGGCAGATTAGAGGTTGGATGTTAAAACAAAAAATAATTTCAGGTAGAGACCCAAATACTGTTTGGGAGAATCGTGGAGTTAGAAAATGTAGTGGAAAACCTAGAAGATGCTATCACGTTGGGGAGGGTAACTCTGTAGTTGTTGAAAAACATAATAATCTTTGGGTTGCAGTTATAACTAAACCTAATAAAAAAGACACACGTCTTATCAAAGATATATCACGAACAAAGGTTGAAAAAAGATGCAGAGCTTTTATGAAAAAGCATCCTTATGGGGTGAAATAATGGCTAAAAAAAAGACTGAATCTAACTATAAACCGATAAGGCTCAAAGAACTAGAAGAACCAGGAAAAGATTTGATTCGTTGGTATGCTGATGAAAAGACAGGTGCTATAGCTAGTTTTTTTGATGAACCAGGTAATGCAACTATGCGTATATGTACTCAACATGAATGTGAAGAAGTGGGTTTTCCTTTTTCAAGTTTAAAAGGACAAAAAGAAGAATGGTTTAAGAATACTGCCAGTAAATGGTGGAAAAAATTAGAAAAATGAGGCGAAAAAAAGATGGCTAAATGGTATTTTAAAAAATATGCATTAGAACAGGCAAAAAAGAATCCTGACTATTACAAGAATAAAAAACTGGTTAGAACTACTAGAGTTGATTGGGATGGAAACAGAAAAAAAGCATGGAAATGGGTAGAAAAATAATGAGGAAATAAATATGGCAGATAGAATGAGAAAATTTAAACCTGGACAAAGATGGAGCGATAATTTTGATTATTGCGGTATGCTCGAGGCGGGGAAAAAAGCAAAACTTTCCGATGGGGAAAAAAATTTACGGAAACTTTTTGATAGTTTTGAAGATGTTAACTATCATTCAGAATCAACACCCCTCTGGGATGCTTTACAACTCATGGAAAAAAACAAGAAGAAATCAGCACGAGTAAAATTAAAGAAGTTTAATAAAGAGTGCAAAAAATCTAAAAAAGAAGTATGCTCAATATAAATTATAAGAGATTTTTTGTAATACTTATGGATGAAAAATATGACATTGGATTTAGAAACTGAATTGATTGAAGACCCAGAGTTTTGGAAACAAGCTAGAAAGGAAATAGAAGAAGCAAAAAGAGAGTTTATAAAGAGTGGCCGAATTGGTGGAAATCCACTGGGACTGCCTGATGACAGTTTAAAAAAGGATATATTGAAAAAATGAAAGATGACGAGAAACAAGTCTGGTATGAAGTTTACGAATCAATGGTTTTTGGTGGAACTAAAACCATAGACATTGCACTGACAAAAACTGAAGCGAAAAAAACAAAGAAAAAAATTCAAAAACAGAATCCTAATAAACTTTATCATATTGATAAATGGGAACAGCTTGGCGGAGAGACAGCGAAATTTTTAGGACGTGTCTATTGAGATGGAAAAAATGAAATTTTGTGCATGCAAAATGGATAAACAAGAACGTGCCCATCAGATACGAAACCTACTGCGTAAACATGGTGATAAAGTTCCTGAAACCGATATAAAAAAGATTACACCTGAAACCCTTAGTAACTGGGTAACTGAATGTGACTGTAAAGGAAATATTGTTGGTGCCATGCAGGCAAAAAAAACTGATTGGTATCTATGGACTGTTAAAAATGGTGTCGTCCAAAAAGGTTTACAAGGTAAAGGCATTGGAAGCAAACTCATAAAAGAAATTGTTAAACAATCTACAAAACAAGGTGCCAAAGTAATTACTGCAGATATTACTTTTGATAATGTAAAAAGTAAAAAAATGGCGAAAAGAATAGGTTTTAACCCTGTTAGTAGATTCTGTTGGCAGAAAGGAAAAAGACCTGCAGATATTGTTCATTATGTTTTGTATCCACCAGATGCAAAAAATAAATGTGTTCGTCCATAAAAACTAAAGGGAGGATTTATAAAATGGTAGAAGCGAAAATGATTAGTATTAAAAAGTTGAAAGAAATGAAAAAACTTGATGAGGAACTATAATGGAAGAAAAAAAGAAGATTTGGTATGAGGTCAAATGGATTCCTAAATGGGTTAATCCTGGTAATAAACTAAGTTTTCATGGAAAATATTTTGTTAAAAAGGATACCTATGAAAAAATACTTGAATGTGAAAATGTGGCGAAAAACATATGAAGTTTGCATATCAATGGAAAGATGAAAAAGGAGTTATTCATTATACTCTTAACCAAGAAAAAGCAGATAAGGCTATGCATGATGGAAAGTTTATAGAGCTTATAATACTTGATGAAAAAACTAAAGATGGCACAGATAGAGTTGCCAGTTAAAAAAAGGAGGAAAAAAAATATGGATAAAGAAGAATCTCTTGAAGTAATATCAGAACAATTAACAAGAATTGCTGATACACTTGATGAAATAAAAGATGATTTGCATACCAGACCAATCTAAAAGGTGAAAAAAGATGGTTTATATGGATGAAGAAAGTGAGAAACGATGGGGTGAATTCAGTGGTAAATCAAAAACCATGTATCATATGGCCAATGAATTATTTCCTATTGGAAAAGAAAAATATGGTTTGAAAACTGTTCGTGAGGCATATGATTTAATTGTTGAAAAATTTGGACGTGATGATAATAGTTGGCCAGAAAAAAAAGGGTAGACAGGAAATTATACAGGAAAAGGAATTTCATAATATCCCATCCACTTTCCTAAGTGGCTATTTCTTTCCTTATAACCTGTAATCTACCCATTTTTTCCAGCGGAGAAAAATAAAATGCTGACAAAAAAAGAAGTAAAACAGATTAAAAAAGGAACGCATAAAAAATATTTTTGGAGACCTAGTCCAATTGTTTGGAAGATGGCGAAAAAATGAATTCCTATAAACGAACTGCAGAAAAAAAACATAAGATGGTACATAATTTTCTCACCAAAAATTTTCCACAATGTCTTGTTGAATATAATGGTGTTGAAGGTGTTGACCAAAAGATACATTTTAACAATCGTATAACTTATGTTGAAACTAAAACATGCAAGAGGATAGTGAGAAGTGGTGGTCGTGTTGATGCAGTTAGGCCTGTGATTCATCAGGAAGTAAAACTTGGTAGGTTCAAATTTGATAATCGTATAACATATACTTATGAGCCTTTTTCTCAGCATACTTGGCTTGTTGACCATGATGGATGGTATATCTTTGTTGTAGGACGAAATATACTTGGTGGTCTTCCTGCAAAGGATGTACCTGTTAATCTTGATTTTGAGAAACATTGGATAGGTTGGGTGACTATCTTGAGTCTGTGTTATCCTAATTGGCTTGAGCAACTTAAAAAAGATGTGTATCTATGAGGATATTGTATCATTGTACTAAACGGAATAATCTTAAAAAGATTCTGGAAGATGGTCTGGTTCCAAGGAAACCTGATATACTTTTTGATGATGCTGTGGCTGGTGTTTATCTTTCTGAGAATCCTTTTGACTGGATGCATCGTGCCACAGATGAAACAACTGTTGCTGGTGCTATGATAGAGGTTGATGTTAGTTGTCTGGAGCTTATAGGAGATGGTAATATTTTCTGGACTGATGGCTATAAGCTAAGTGATAAAGAGTTTTTTCATTCTTTTATTTATAAACAAGTGATACCTCCCGATAGGTTTGTACGTATTTTTGTTTCTACAGATGGAAAACCATCTTGTTTTAGAGAATACAAACTATGATGAACAATAAAACTTAATAACAAAGTTTATATTACATAGTTTGATGAGAGATGACAGAACAAGTATTTCTTGATTATAATGAATTTTGGAATTTAGTAGGGGAGAAACGTCATGATTGTATCGCTATGAAAGATGTCGGCATGATGGGTTTTAGTGCTATGCTTTTTGATAGTCTCGCTGATGAATATCTATGCAAGGTTAGATTAAAAAATGATTTTCATAAGGATTATAAGATTCGTAAAAAACTTGTGATGATGGAGAATACGCATTTGATTCATTGGTCTGAATGGCTAGATATAGGCATTATTATTAAGAAACATCCCAAATTAATGGATAAGATGATGCTTGTTACTAGTGTGGATATTGTTCTAAATGAGCCTTGTTTTATTGACCAAGTGATTCCTTTTAATATAGAAGTTTTGAAGGAGAAAATCAGACGTGATAAAAGCGAGTTTACTTTTATGAACCGGATTCGTGATTGGACTTTTATAACTGTTAATTTTGTTCTTATGGAAGAACAGATGGATGTACTTGATTATTATTACCAGAAACATGGTAAATACTAAGCTTTTTTCTTTAATGTTTTGTTTAGATTGTTATAGAGTTTAGATTTTTCTTCTATTTCATCTTTTATTGATTCAAGTAGTTCATCTTTGTTTTCATCTAATAATGTATTTATGATTACGCTGAGTGTTTCTTTTTCTTCATGTAGATTAAGTATTTGGATGAGGTCAGAGTCTTCTACATCGAAATAATATCTTTTTGTCATAAAACTAATAAACAGATTTCATATATTTAATAATTGGGATTGATAATGGATAAGTCCAATATTGAAGAACATTTCAGGAAAATATCTCAAAAACCGTTTAGTTTTTTACCTCGTTATATTGCTCCTCAGCTAGTGGGTCGTGAATGGTATTGGATTCGGCGTGCTATGTTGATGATGTTAGTTACACAAAATAATGCTAATGCACGTATCCGTATTCATATTCTTCTTACTGGTCCACCTGGTACGGGTAAAACAGAGTTTCTTCTTTGGTATAGAAAACATCTGCATGGTATGCTTATTAATGCGGAGCTTGCATCAAAGGTAGGATTAGTTGGTGATGCTCGTGGAAATAAGATTACTCCTGGTCTTCTTGCTGATTGTGATGAAAGTGTTGTATTAGCTGATGAGCTTGATAAAATGTCATCTAAAGACCAAAATGGTTTGTTACAAGCTATGGAGGAAGGTCAATATATGATTATTAAGGGTAAACATCGTGAGCGTTTTAAAGCCGAGGTAAGGATAATTGCTACGACAAACTCGTTAGATAAGATACAGAAGCCTTTGCTTGACCGTTTTGATTTTGTTTTTCATGTAGGGGTTACGAGTAGAGTAGAACGAGCAAAAAATGTTAGTAAACTTACAGATAGTTTTTTGAATGCTGAAGAAGAAAAATATACTAATACTATAATCAAATTTTTTGACTGGATAAATCAGTATGATACTAAGATTGTTTTTGAGGATAAAAAATCTATTGACCAGCTTATTGAAGAATATATTCTTCATACTAAAACAAATATTAAATATGTTTCATATCGTTCTTTAGAATTATCTATTCTGCGTATTGCTTATGCTATGGCCCGTCTTGAATGCCAGAATATAACTGTTACTCATGTTAACAATGCTATTTGGTTGAAGGACCAGATTCTTCGTGGTCTTGTAAAATAATTATTATTTGTTTGCATCCCATATTGTGTTAAAGTTTTCTCGATATTTCTTAACAACATATTTAAGTCGTATAATATTAGTGTTTTCTCTGTTTTTGATTATTCCACCTGTTGTATAGTTTGCACTGCCGACCATAACTGCGTTGTTATCTGAAATCATGTATTTGTTATGCATTATTTCAAATTCTACGTTTGGGTTGTCTTCTTCTTTGCTTATTCTTACTCGGTCAGGTAGTTTTTGTTTCAAATTATTTATCTTACTATACCATTTCCATGCTTGCTCACGGTCAGCAATTACTCTAACATCTACTCCACGATTATGTGCATTTACCAATGCATTTACCATACTCTTTAGGGTAAATGAGTATATTGCACATTCTAATGTTTGCTCTGTGTTGTCTATAAATCCGCATAATAATTTTTCTACTTCACGGTCTGGTGAAAAATATGTAGAAACATATGGTTTTCCTTTCATCTTCCATCCCCTTCTTTTGTTTTTTTCAATAAATATTCATATAGATGTCCATAGCAGAAACCCATTTTATGATGCCTCCAGTGTTTTTAATAGTAAGTATACATAAAAGGTTATTAAATGTTATTATAGGCTGTTTCTGAGCTTTCTCAGGCAAAAATCGTATATGCGTCAGGCTTTACTCTTCTTTCTGGTTTTTTCTATGCTTGCACGACAAACAGCCACTGGATTAACCATGCATCGCTTGTAATCATATTTTCCGCCTTTCTTAGCAGATTTAGGACAGGCACGTTTTTCAACTTTGCGGATACAACTAGCAAGTTTTTTTCGTAGTTTCGGGTCTGATTCTTCTTTTTTAGTCAAACCATACGGGAGATATTTTCGTTTTCTACCAGGCATAATATCACTTTATATGTTTTTTGTAAAATTTTTGAAAATCTTTCTTTTTATTTAAAAGGTCAACGATATAACGAGCCATTGCATCTGCTTCAGTAGGAGAAAATCCTTCTTCTTTATCTATACTGAATACTTCTTTTCCTGTATCTTTGCATACAATTATTCTACCTGCTGTTACTTTATATTTTTTACAACTACCATATTTCTCTGACCTATGTTTTTTCTTTACTTTTGCAAAAGAATCTCCATAGTCAGGAAACCAATCATCTTTTTTCATTCTTAAAGTATGTATTCTTTTAACTCTTGTTTCTCTTGAACGAGGAGTTGATTCTCTAAAACTTTTTGATGTTTTCATCATCTCGTTATGTATCCCCTCCATACTCGTTGCTTTTTTCGTTTTACTCATTTTTATTTCACCTATATTTATCCCAAATATAACCAACAATGCCACCGACAATGCCACCAGCAACAGCACCAATAGCCAAGTATTCAGGGTTCTGCTGCAAACTAAGCTGAGGCTGTTTCAATACATAGTACCATCCGACATTAGTTCCAATAATAGCACCAATACCAGTTAGCCATATTACTTTAGCAGATACCAAACCTATCACTTCACCAAGATACTTATTAGTTTTCTACTAAATAAGATTATTCATTCAAAGCGGTCAAAACCATAGGCAACTGCATTGAAACTGTCCACACCTGTTGTATCATCTCTAACTTGTAAAACAATTCTCTGATTTGAACCTCTGTCCAGTTTTATACCAAATGGTGGCAGTATTTTTGTAAAATCTATAACAGGCACATATGCATCTACTTTTCCTTCAACATCTTTCTGGACTTTCATCTCTGCCTCTGGGGTTTTCATCAATGACATTCTCACAAAATCCCAGTTTGTTTTCAACGGAGTATATGCAACATCAACTACTGCCGTATCAGATTCATAAAAAAAACGGCAACCATTAGTAAGAGCAGCAATAGCTCCAAAAAGGCTAAACTTTGCACCTTCATCAGCGATAACAAAAGATACCACTGTGATATAACGGTCATCCGTTTCATTTGCTTCTACATAAAAATCTGATGGCGACTCTAGAGATGCAACCACTTGCATATCTTCATCTCCTGTAGATGTTCCATCATCTGTTAGATATTGTTTAAAAATCCTACTTTTCTGAGGCATCAACGGGGGAGCTGGAAACTGAATAACAGTCAATGAATCATCTTGTATTATTGCTTGGTTCCCAGTAGCAGGGTCAGTTATATAAGATTTGACAACCATCTAAAATCAAACATGTAATGATTTTCTGCTATAATAAAAGGGTATGGTTCCACCAATGTTACATCCGCTACATGCCGAATCCATCATAAATAATGCCATTGCTTTGTTTTCAGGAACTATCACATCCATCTCATAGTTATAATTATGTTCATCGCATCCGCTACAAGTATAAGTCCTGTCAACAACAACGGCACAACCAGTATTTATAACGCCACTTACGCAACCTGACATGCATATATAAAAATCACCATCTGCCACATTACCAGTTCCTGCATTACAATTAGCAGGCGTAGCCTCTGTTCCTGTGACTGTTCCAACAGTTGGGTTAAGAACATGGTCTATAACCACATCAGCAGGGGTATGCACCTTGATACCCTCTATAACAATATTATTATCTTGGTCAGTGTTTTTCATATACAAAAAAGGAGAATTAGGTAAGATACCTGAACATGCAAAAACAAGATGATATGCCTCATGCCGTGCCTCATTAGAAAAATGCTCAAGGCTTTCATCAACAGCACGACTATGCAAATGATTGTCTTCATCAATTTCTACTTTTCTACCTGTACCTGTTCCATCATCTATCTGAACCATAATTTCTTCACCTATTGAATAAATGCATTAATCAATATTTATATCTTCCTCTTTGATGACATTATCTGTAAGAATCTCCATATGGGTTCTTATTTTTTTAAGTTCAAGAAGGATTAGTTTAAAACATTCAGTATCTGTTAGATTCTGAAACCTTGCTTCGGCTTGTGTAACAACATACATCCCAGAAGCAGATATAAAAGCACCAGACTCTTGATAAACATGGTCACCAGAAATGGTTACAGGTTGCCCAGAAATTTGAACAAATGCACCACTTGCTTGATAAACATAAATACCAGAAAAACCAGTAACAAATAAACCTGAAGAAATGCTTACAAACTGACCTGACATAACAACAGGTTGACCACTAATACTTACAGACTGCCCACTAACAACTACTGCAACACCGCTTTCTACATAGAAATGTTCACCAGATATAGAAGTAATATTAATAGTCATTCTATTTTATAATATGGAAGCTAACATTTGAAGTTTGCCCTGCATCACACTTCAAAAAAACACGTTTAATACTACCTTTCTGACCGAAATCAATATTTAAACTCTGACCAACAGGTAAAGGAGCCTCTGGCCAATCCCATTGATTAACACCAAGATAAACACCATCAGGACCATTGTTAGTAAAATCAAAACTACTCCAAGGAAGACCATATTCAGCATTAGGAGAATAAAGGTCAGTGATTCTATCAGTAACAACAACAGAAAGATTAGACACCTCACCAACAGGTTTCTCTATCGCTATCTCATTCTTAATCTCAGTAAGAATAGGAACTACACTAACAGACCTATTCATAACAGGTTGCTCCTGATAAACAACTTGTTGAGCAGGAGATGTATTTTGAGAAAAATATTTACTAATAATTACAAGAGCAACCATGCCACCCACGAAAATAGCAATACCAAAAAGCATATCCTTGTAATGTTTATCCAAACCTACTTCACCAATAAGACAAATGAAATTATTAATAAATAAAACTATCGTATGTCCTTCAGTCGTTCAATACTTGAAATCTGATTTTTCTCAAAAACAACATAACTCTTCATATAATTCTGGTTAAAAGCATCTGTATCCTTATGTATTATACCATCATAACCATGTTTTTTTGCATATTTAACCATTTTTTTTCTGTCCCCAATAGTTAATTTTCCAGGATAAATATTCAAATTAGCTTTTCCAGTTATTTTTTCGAGTAGTTTAGATTCTTTATAAAAATCAAGAGGTTTACATATATCTATTTCTGCTTCATATACTTTAAAACCGTAAGTGTCTGTAGCTTGTTCAGCAAGAGCATATTCTTTAGCCTGAAATATATCTTCAGTAAAATAATAACCTTCACCAAATCTACCATATTTAGAAGAACCACGATATAATTTATGGATACATTTTTTGACCATTAAATCTTTTTATAAAGCTACTACTAATTAAAGTTTACTTTACAAAAAAAGAAAAAAGAAGAAAAAGACAAAAAAGAATTATTTCTTTCGTCTTTTATGTTTGAGGCACCGTTTAGTTTTTTTATTTACCCCAAATTTACATTTACGTTTACGTCTTACCATTTCACTTCACCTTTTTTTTAATATTATAGGTCACAACCACAATCACTTTGACGTGGTTTTATTTTCGCTTTTTTTTAAGTTTTTTTCTCATACAAGCACGGAAAGCTGTTTTCTTTTTACCTTTACAAGCTCTTGCCGCAGATTTCATACGAGACCATGCTCGTTTTTGTTTGTTACTTGCCATAATTTTCACTTCACCTTTTTTAAACAGCCAAAAGGTCGATTACCTTCGGCGTCTTTTTGGCCCTGGCTTTCTCTTACATGCTCCACTTCGTTTTCTTCCATGTGGGCATTTTTTTGCTCTTTTTCTTCTAGCCATATTTATCACTTCACCAATTGTAATAATACATCTGTTAGTATATAAGTGTTTTTTCAACTCATTTTGAATAAAAATCTGTTATATCGCTTCCATCTTTTGGTCTTTTCATGTTTTCTTCAGCCCACAATGGTCTTAAATTTGAATAATGGAAACATTTTTTTTGTTCTTCAGGTTTTGTCAAATCAAAAGTATTGCATGGTAATATATGGTCAACATGCCATTTTCCATAATTTTCCCAAGTCATACCTTCGTTAAATTGTTTTTCCAAATGATTTTTGCATTCTTTTATTGAACAACCAAGTAGTTCTATTGTAGTCTTTGATTTGTATCCATTTTTTAGTGCTGCTTGAACTCTACCTCTTAACACCCTTACTAATCTATAACCAATATCATTTTTGTATCTTTTATTCGCATTTGCTCTAACTTTAGGTTGGTAACCTTTCCTTCGGATTTTTATTCTTTCCTTAACTTTTGGTTTTTGATAATATTTTCTTTCTTTCATATTAATTTTTTTTCTGTATTTTTGTCTATTTTTCTTTACCTGTTGACGAATTTTATCTTTGTTTTTATGATAATATGTTTTCATTCGTGGTAACACTCTATCTTTGTTGTTATGGTAATATAAGTTACTTCGCTTTTGTATTCGCTTTTTGTTTTTTCTATAATATTCTTTATCATTTTTTTGTCTACATATTTTACATATGGTATGCAATCCATCTTTTTTTGTTGTATCTTTATAAAACATATTTATAGAAAGTTCCTTTTTGCAGTTATTACAAACTTTAGTTAATTTGTTCATCTGCTATCCTTATTTGTAATGATTTATTAGTATTTAAATATAGTTAGGGGAGATGGTTGATAGCAAATGACCCAAAAAAGGCATTTACCATCTCCCTCGTCATTAGTTAATGACTCTGATTGTTTTTTACTCTGTTTCTATTTCAAATATTTTTATGTATGTTCGTAGGTTTTCTATAACTGCATTTCTAAATGTTTTTTCTGTTGGGTTTTCAATTTCTAAGCCATTACATATAAGTTTAATCATTATTAAAAACAATGCATCAAGGTCTTCCTGACTATCACCAGTTAGGATAGGTTGGCAAGCATATTTTTTATCTTCTGTTTCAAGTACAAGATAACGGTCTTTAAGATTTTTTAGATGATAAAAAACAAGATTAGCTGGTAGGTCAATTTTTTTTGCAATTTCAGAAAGACTCATTGGTTTTTCTGCTTTGATGAGTGTAAATATTATTGCAAAACTATTGGAATCATCCTCGCTTAGTTCGTTTCTTTTTTTTATACTTTTTTTTGCCACTTTTTGCCTCGTTTACAAATCTATCGACCATATTCATTAATTCGGTTTCTTCTTTGTGTCCTTTTGTCATTTTACGGACTGTGTCAAAAACTGCTTTTGGTTCTATTTTTTCATTGACTACTTTGTCCATTAGTTCTTTACATTTTTTTTTGCTACCAAGTTTTTTACAAATGCGAAGTGTTGTGCCTAATGCTACTGCTAATTCACATGCAGGGCAGTTATCTTCGTTTTTTACCATTATATCACTTATTGAATTAATCGGCTGGTAGGTTTATAAGTTTTACTCTGTTTGTTCGTCTATGTTTCCTTCAGTTTCTTCTACTGGTTTTTCTTCTACTGGTTTTTCTTCTACTGGTTTCAATGTTCTGCATGCTATGGCTTTTTCAACGACTAGGTACATTTCATCATCTATTGCTTGTTTTTCTTTAGTTGTTTCATCATAGATTTGGTCTATGGTTTCAGATGGTATAACTTTTTTTACTTCATCTAGTTTATCAAGTGTATCGGTATATTTGCTTCTTTTGTCTACTAGTTCTATAATATGGTCACCTAGTTCATCACAGTTCATTTTCATAGGGTCGCAGGGTTCTTCAACAACTGTTTTTATTTCTTCCACTGGTTTTTCTTCTATTGCTTCTGTTTCTATTGTTTCTTCTTCTACTTCAGATGATGTTTCATCTGGTGCATCTTTCTCATCCATAGTTTCTAATTCTTTTTCATCTGTCATGTTGACAATGTATATCTTTTTTGTTTAAAAACCTTGCTAATTGGGAAAACTATTTAAATCATAATTATATTGTCATTTTGACAGTGCCAAATAGATAGGAGGTGAAAAAAATATGGCAGAAAAATATAATGATGATGGAAGTTTAAGCCAATCATGGCTCTCAGAAGAAATAACACAAACAGAAGGAGGAGTTGAAGAAGTAAACATAGGTCAGACAAAACAAATACTTAAAATAACTCTAGATATACTAGCTGGTCTAACATCAGATGAACTTGATGTTCTACTTGAAAAACATAGATAGATTTATTAGACAAATCACCATACCAAAATGGGGAATGAGGCATTTGTCTTAAAATTTTTTCACTTCACCACCTTTTTTGGGTCAAGTGCCTCTCTCTTCTCCTATCTCTCTTTTTAGGTTAATGTTTTGTTTATTATAAAAATGTTGTTACATGTATCCTAGTTTTTTTAGTCGGTCTTCTACTATTTTTTTGTCTGCATCTGTAAATGTTTCCTGTTTCTTGTATGGTTTTTTTATCTTGGTGTTTGTTATATTGTAGAACTTGAGCATCCACTGGTATATCTCATCTGTATAGTCTGGTAGTTTTCCTTTGTAGTTACTAATTATTACACTATGGTTACGATGTCTTACTACTACCATTTTTTTATCTGGATGGAAACCAAATACATTATCCCATTGCGGACGTGGCGAGCCATGGTCCCCATAAATACAATATGTTATATTGTGGTCATTACAGAACTTGTCTATTTTTTTCCCTACTTTGTCTAGATATAGCATTTCACTGTTGCATACTTCTTGGCCGTAATGTCCTTCTGCAACCCCATGAAGTAGTTTATCTGGTTGTGGGAAACTAATACAATAGAAATCTATTTTATCATCTGCTAGGTCTTGTAGGCTATCCATTGTTATGCGTTCTTTGTCACGTAGGTTGTTTATTATTCCTTCTTCCCAATAGGCAAACCAGTCGGGTGTTTCTTCTACTGCATTAAAACTATATGGTGGTAAGACTATTGGTAGTTGTACTGCTCTTGCCTTGTATTTATTTGCCTCTAGTATATTCCATATCCATGGTAGGTCTTCTATTTCTTTGAATGGTATAAGATTAAAATCATCTCTTTGTTCCTTTGGGAGTATCTGTGTTGTTAGTCTTTCTTTATCTTCTTTTGGCAGATGGTCTTTATGTATAAGGTTTCGCCAGCTTGCAGGGTCCATGACCTTATCTGTTTTGTTTTCAACCCAGTAGATGTTTTTGTTTTCTCCAGACCATATCATTATATTACTAGGGTTTGTGTGTGGATATGTGCTACATGTAAGTATCTGGCTGTTTCTATTCATATAAAGATGGTTAAGATGCTTCAATTTATAGATTCTTATCAGATTTATTCCAAGTGCATCAAATATTATCATTGCAAGTTTTTTTTTCATTTATGTCACAACCCACAAATCCAATCCTCTTTTCCACATCGTTCGCATTTAACATCTCCTGGTCCATTTGTATCCCATTTATGATGGGGGAAAAAACAAATTATTTTTCCAAATATCATTCTAAAACCTCATCTAAACGTTTCAATCTTATTTTCATGATTTTATTCCAATTGTACATCTCTCTTACTTTCTGTTTTCCTCTGTCTGCTATTTGTTGTAGTTTATCTGGTTTATCTTTGCTCATCTCATATACATTTCTCATTTGTTCCTGTAGATGTTTCTGTGATGGAACAGCCCATACTCCTTTATATTCATGCCCATAGAAATAAAGTTGATTACAATGCTGTTGAACTGGAACTATATCTTCTACTTCTACTGGAAACCCAGTGTTTTTGTTTAGATATTCTTTTATAGCAGAGTAATCAGTTGCTATCACTGGTTTTCCAAGACTCATAGCTTGTACAATAGATATGCCTATTGCTTCTGAACGGCTTGGAAGTACAAAACAATCAAATGCATTCATCATATCCCAATATTCCTGAAGGTTAAGTGGTTGTGACATAGAACCTATTTCTGGTGGGTCAAGTATATGTTCTTCTGCTATCCATTGGTTTAAAGCTTGTTCAACTATTTGAGCATGTAATGGTGCCTGTTGGTTTATAGTTGTTTTAATAAATAATACAACTGGGTCATTTTCATCAAATTCATTTATAAAGGCTTTTACAAGAATATCGAATGCTTTAAGATTTGTCCAACGAGCTACTGTTCCAAAAACAAAAACATCTTGACGGTTAAGTCTCCATATTTTATCATTATATGTTGGTTTTATAAAATCTACACCATATGGCATGATTTTTATTTTATCTTCATCAAAAGCATTAAGTAATCCTTGTTTCGCCCATTTACATGGCACCCATATTTCATCGGTTTTATCATTATATTTCTTCCATTTATCAGGACATTCTGTTGTATTCTGTGTTGTTTCAGTGATACGGTAACAATATTTTGGTTGTTTCTTTGATGATTGTATGCCTCCTACTGATATGTTTATGTCTTCTTTTCCTTTGAAATCTTTAATCATGAGGTCGCAGCTTCTAGCAGTATTATTTTTATGTGGTAGATTCTCCATATTATGTATACGATTCTGGAAATCACGTTTTTTTCTAAGTAGATAATATGGATTAATTCTTTTTGTCTGAATAAGTTTTTCACGTAATCGTATATCTGGAAATTCTTGTCCAATATTTTTAAAGTTCCATCCAACAAGATTAAAACCCCAGGCATGTGTAGCAACATTAAGTTCTATATCTTTTTCATCAAGAAGATGACCCATGAATTCTCGTCCTACTGTTCCATGACCTGACTGTCCTGTATCACATGTTAAAAATAATTTCATAGTTGGATGTAATGTCATATTGGCAATAAAAAGCTTATGGTTTTTAATTTTTAGTGTAACTAATAGTACGATTTTTATATTTCTCAATTATCTCAGGAGTCAACTTTTCAACATCATATAATTCTCTTTTTTCTATTTTAGTATTATAATATAATTCCAAGACTTTGATAATCTCCTGTTTGATTTGCTCTCTTGATATATTTAATTCCTTAAGGGTTAAAATCCATTCATCTATATGCCTTACTGGTTTATCAAACCATCTAAAGGAATGATATTGAATGATTTCTTTAATTGATTCAAAATCAATATCATATTTTATTTCAGCATTTATAATATAATGGTCATAATCCTGAACTGATTTACCTACCATTGCTATCCTTTTATTTCCAAGTCTTATATCATTATCTTCTAAAAATATGTCAGGAAGCAAATTTTTAAATGCCCGAAGTAAAATATAATTTATGACATCTGTTTCTACTTTTTTTATTGTTGATAAAACTAGAAAAAGAGCATCTCCCTCTCGGTAATAATAAGATTTACCTGGATATATTCCTCTAACTATGGATATATTGTTTTTTTTGCAGAAATCTATATTGATATTTTTTTCCAAAGAAGCATTAGGACCTAAATATACCATATCGGGTGTTTCTAAAAAAAGAACTGTGTCTGGTTTGATGGTTTCTTGGATAGCATGCCATTCATAAACATTTTGTGGTTTAAAATCTACATATTTTTTAAAGTTTATTAACATTTTTTTCTCCAATTTTTTTATTAGTTTAATCTGTCATCTATCCCTATGCCTGCTGATAATGATGCTGATGTAAAACTGCTTATTAAACTTCCTGTTAGACCTATATGATGTATTTCTCCAGGGTCTTTGATAATATTTCTAGCATTCCAAAGAGTTGCATTTGTATCTATTGTTAAACCACCTTGGCCATAATCAAAGCTACTTATCGCACTTCCTGATTGGTTTATTTTGTATATTTTAGGACCTGTGAGTGTAGACATCCATAAACAACCTGCCTTGTTTATTGTGAGTCCACTTGGTCTGTCAACTGGTGTAGCAAAACTGCTTATTGCACTTCCTGTTTGGTTTAGTTTATATGTTTTGTCATCAATATAATCGTTATTCCATAGGCAACCATCATCTGCAATTGTAAGTCCTGTAGGCAAAGTACCTGGTGTACTGAAACTAGTTATTGCACTTCCTGATTGATTATATTTAGTTATTTTATCTATACTGTTATCAGATGCCCATATACATCCATCTTTGTTAACTGTAAGCCCTTCAGTAGCTGCACCTGGAGCCGCCCAACTAGTAATCGTACTACCTGTTTGATTAACTTTCCACACTTTTTGGGTTGCTTTTTTATTTGCATACCATATACAACCATGGCCAGATGGAGAAACACTTGCAGAAACAACACTTTCTATCTGACTAAGTTGTAAATTACCTTCCCATCGTAAAAGAGGTATGTGTCTATCTGCTGACCATATTCCACCTGGCATAAATAATCACATTTATAATGGCCATTCATCTATATTAAATGAAGGCACATGTATTTTTCCATAATCTGAAAATGGCATGCTACAGTTTGTACATAATTGTATTCCTTGTATATTTATATTATTACAATTTGTGCATTTCCATTTGTTTTCTCCTATTGAATCACAATCTTGTTTTAAATGCTCATCCCATGATTTACTAACTGTTGAATTTATTTCTGTTTTAAGGTCTATATTATATTTAGTTTTTAAGTTACTTATCATATAGTCTGCTTCATTATCACTAGGTGTTCCTGGTCTTATTTCCAGTCCACGAAGTTGCATATCTTTTTTGGTATAATATACTTTTACGTCTTTATGAGATAATTTTACTTTGTCTATATTGCTCTGGTCAGTGTTTACTTTAAAAACAGTTCTTTCAATTTTTTCATTATTAGAACCATGAAGTATCGCCCAATACTCTTTTTTTGGTATAATATTTATGTTACCCTTTCCCTTCCAATCTTTGTCTCTTTCAATTTCAATATAGGCTATTACCATCTCTTTATAATCACCTTTAATAAGCTGTTGCAATATATCCAAGTTTTTGGTTATCTGCTGATGCACATGCAAATATGCCACATATACTATTGACATCTAGATTTAGTGCTTCTGAACCTCCAAGTGGAAAACCAAAACCACTATATGGTTTGCAACCTGAACCACCTATCCATATTGTATCATTACCACTCATGTTTTTAATTATAACACTATGTACTATCCCGCTACATCCTACTCCACATAGTGCTTCTCCACCACTATTGCTTGTAATTGCTTGAGGTGATGCAGTTCTTACTGTGTTAGTAGCTCCTATTTCTACAGTTCCACTAATAATCACACCTCCAGACACAGCAACCGTTCCACTTACTTGAACACCCGCAATATTAATATCAATCAGACCAGACCCAACAACAACAATACCACTCAAAACATGAGCCTCAACCCACTGACCAGAAACCAAGACACCAGCACCAGACTGAATTAAAACTCCTGCACCAGACTGAATGTCGATTAAACCACTTTGAATATAATCAACTTGCTCAACATGAAGACCAGATTGAACTTGAACACCAATACCAGACTCAGCAATATCCGCAACGACATACAGACCACTAGCAAGAACAACACCAAAACCAGATTGAACCTGAACTCCAACACCAGAATCAA
>Ga0307928_10000409_pt1 | contig 32420 bp, 37 predicted proteins | sample AceLakmetagen232_FD_201815 | JGI IMG/M metagenome (GOLD analysis project Ga0307928, IMG submission 201815) | Saline water microbial communities from Ace Lake, Antarctica - #232 | ecosystem: Environmental > Aquatic > Non-marine Saline and Alkaline > Saline | place: Antarctica: Ace Lake... | reverse complement strand
AGGATCAGGTCATTACCAAACCTTCGGAGACCTTCGGACATCAGATGTCTGAATGGCTAAGACCCTCAGCTGCAGTCGATCAGCCGGTGCAGGAAGAAGAAGAGATTGCTCAGGAGGTGGAGTAATGAAGAAATTCCCGAGAGGAATAACGCTTTTCATACAGCTCTGTATTGGTTTTGTAATAGGCGCGAGTCTTGCAACTTACAGGGATGTTCTTGCTATATTTTTCCTGCTGGTGGGAATAGCTGCTGTAATCATTGCAGAAGTATATGAACGTAACAGAGGGGAATAATGGCTGCCACTCAGGATCAATTGTTCGATCGATCAAAGACCCAGGCAGTCGTAGTCAAGCTGTCCAACGGAATGGAGGGGACCTTCTATGGTCCTCTCCAGTTCGATCAGGAAACTGTAGACGACAACACCATTGTCATAGTCGACGTCAAGCTCAGTGACCCATCACCTATGAGTAATGGCATTAGCTGGATGCTCGAAGGGCCGAAGGAGGGGAAGTGAATTTCGAAGAATCCGCACTAGGTCCTTTGGGAATAATGTTCTCTATTCTTCTCGGAGGAGCCCTGGGCTGGTGGACAGCAACCATCGAGGAACGCAGAGAAAGCCGGAAGATGGCGAGCATTGCTCGATCTATTGGAGGCTCTGGAACTATGAAGACAGCAACGCTTAGGGTGTGCCTCGCGACACTGAAGGCCAGCAAGGTTGATGGAGTGACAGATCCTTATCCTCAGCTCCGTGCTAATGCAGAAGCAGAGATAGAGGCGGTTGAAACAGAGAACGCCACGCTGAGAGCGGCGCTGAAAGAAGTAAGAGAGTGGATCGGCGGATGGTCGCCAGTATCAGCAGACGGAGGATGGGGAGTAATCGGAGACAGGATTGCTACCGCCCTCTCATCCGCGCCAACAGAAAAGGTTATGGTTTCGTTGGATGAGCTGCGGGAGATTGAGTGGCTTGAAGATTGGGATTTCATTGAACCAGATGGTGGTGGCGAATGTAAAATGACTCCAGTAGAGAGATTCTGTCCAGCGTGTGGAGGTAGAAAGAACGCGGGCCATAGCGCGACTTGCTGGCTCGGCAACATCATGTGCGAGGAGGCGTGATGAAAGCATTCATCGCTGTCTCTTATCACGGAGACTCTTGTGGCCTTCAGGCCTGGAAAGAGATAGACATTCCTTTTGCCCCAACACCGGCTATAGGGATCACTCTTGTTGGCAACCTCACGCTTCATAACGAGGGCAACCGCATGAAAGTTTACTGGCATGTTGAAGACAATAGGTTTGTTGTCCACTGGCGAAATGATCCAGCGCAGCCCCCTTCTTCACAATCTGTGGCAGAACAACTAAAGGCTTTCGAAGAAGACGGATGGGATGCAACAACGTGGGGAGATATTCCAGCACTAGAAGAGGATTCACCATGATTACTGACGCGATTAAGAGAGTCATCGAGCTGCGCCGTATCGACTATGAGCAACCGCTGTGTGTTGGAGGAAGCAAGCCAGCATTGGAATCATCTGATTTGACAGCGTTAAGCGACCGTGCCGAAACCGAACTCGCCGCCATTGGGAAGAAGATGGTTGTAAAGGATGACTTGCTCTATCGGATTCCTCGCTACCTCCGAACTTTTCGCAAGGACCGTCCTGTCTATGAGCCCGGTGATGTCGAAGAAGTAATGGGACATTGGCAGACAGAAGATTGGCTAGATGGATTGATCGAGCTTGCAGAAGAATGCGAAGCCGTTCTCGTATCCACCTCTACAAATAAAGGAGATCCCAAATGACACAGGTAAAGCAGGGTGGAACAATCGAATTGCACGTCAGGAATTACAAGAGGGCTCGCTCCCTCGACATTACCCTAAAGCCAGGGGTCAATGGCATTGCAGGAGAGAATGGGGCAGGGAAAAGCTCTGGTGGTGTTGACGCACTAGCCAACTTGCTTGGAGGGAAGAAGCTCTCTCCTCCTGATCCAATCAATGATGAGGCTGACGACTACAAACTTGAGGCTGCACTCCCTGATCTCGGGCTTCTGCTTACCCGTACAGGAGAGAGACAGAAAGACGGAAGGATTCTGGAGGAATTCAAAGTAACCAATCTTGGAGGGGACCAAAAAGGAGAGACTCGTAAGCGGCCACAAGAGTTGCTTGACACCTTGATGAAAGGTCGCGGGGCTGAACTGGCATCCATCATGGAGATGTCTGAGAAGGATCGCATTGCTCTCCTGTATGAGATCGCGGGACTTGATTTCACGGACCTCGATGAGCTAAGAGAGAAAGCGTATGGCGATAGAAAGCTTGCGAAGTCCAACGCCAATGCTCTCAGAGCGAGGATCGAGGCCATGCCCAAAGCTGAAGGGTTGCCTGAGAAGCTTATCTCTGTTTCTGATCTGATGTCTGAGCTTGACGTCATTACTGATGGGAACAAAAGCAACGAGGGGGAACGGCAAAAACTAGCCGCGGTGGAAAATCTAAGAGTAGCTGCTGTAACACAAAGCGAGAGAATCCTTGAACAGCTCGCTCATCTTCAAGAAAGAGCAGACGAGCAAAAAATGGAAGTAGACCGACTTGTTGCCGAAAAAGCTACGCTGGAGGCCGTTGTTGACGAACTGAAGGATACCGATGACACCGATCTCCGACAACGCATCGCCAACGCCGACAGCATCAATGAAGAGATTCGCTTGGACAATACCCGGACCACTCTTATGGGAGAGCTTGACATCGAAAGCGAGGAAGCTGCAAAGCAGGATGACTTGATCAAACAGATTGACGAATCCAAGCTGAAGAAGCTTAGCAGCGCAGATCTCCCAGGAGACTTGTCGTTTGTCGGAGAAGAGATCTACTTGACCAGCAAGCCAATCGAACAGGCCAGCACCGTAGAACAGATCAATGCGAGCCTCGACATTGCGATTGCACGGAACCCAGATCTCCGATTGTTCGCAATCCGCGATGGATCTCTGTACGACACGAAGCATCGCAAGACTCTTCACGTTGCTGCAAAGGAGCGGAATGTAATTGTTGTCTTCGAGATCGTTGCTGATTCGCTTGAAGAAGCTCAGAAGGCTGAGGCTACTGTCTTTATGAGAGATGGTATCGGAACGACCGTCCCTGCTTTGCCCAAGGAAGATTCCTAATGCCTATACCTAAGACGCGGATGGACAAGATGAGCATTCGCATCCCTGACAAGATGCTGGACAAACAACTCATGGAGAGGCTCCTGGCCATAGCAAAGAAGCGTGACCGATCAGCCAACTATCTGGTGATCCAGGCTATCGAGGACTTCCTGAAGAGGGAGGAGAAGAAATGAGCTCAGAGACTAGCAGCTGGGTCTGCCGTGTCGATATAACAGACGAGGGGATTAGTGTAATCGACTTCCCGGATGGAACACGGGTGCGGATGGGCTCCGGAACAGAAGCTCACGCAGCTGCAGTTCAACTCGTTGATCAGTTCAATGAATATGCAGAGTTTCTTAAGGAGGGGAAATGAAACTGAGAGAACTGATTGGTCAGCTTAAGGACAGGCTTGAGAAGGAAATGATCAATGTCGTGACCTGTGTTCCAGTTAACGCACAGCTTGAGGGTGTCGCTCGTAACGCACAGATCTCTCTGTTGCAGTACATCGAGGATCTGGTCATCCGGAACAAGGTAGAAGAGTTACCGCAACTACAGCCCGAACAGAAGATCTTTGTCATCTGGAAAGACTGGGATGGCGCAAATATAGAAACCTTCGATACGCATGAGGCTGCAGCCAAGGGGCTTGTTCCAATTCTTGAGAATGACGCGAACGAGATCAATGGGACGTCGCTGCTTGCTGTAATACAAGGCAGCTCTCTTGATGTCGCAGTAGCCAACCTCATAACAACAGTCACGCTGATTCCTCACAAGGAGGAGAACCATGGGCCGTAGCGCGAATTGCACTTGCAGGACTTGCAAGAAGACGTACAGCCTCGGCTATTGCTCATATAGCTCATGGATGGATCATAAGGTGAATACCCTGGCAGAGTTTGACGCCTCGGAGGACCCTAACAAAGAGAAGGAATGGAATCAGAACTATCGAAGGTTCCTGGTGGAGCATGGAGATCACGACTGGTTCGGATGGTCAGAAGATTTTGCAGGGATGAAGGGCAAGGATCTTGTATCTGAGAGTGCATACCATGGGCCTGATCTCTTGGCAAAAGACTTCGATAAGTATGAGCATATTGTTTGGTGAACAAGAATAGCTAATTGAGCAGGCCCCTCGTGGGGCAACCCGAATCAAACGAACGAGACTGTGTAGGTAGAGCGTTTGTCGTTTTGTTTGCTCTTCACAAAAGCATCTCCAACTCAGGTTATCGGGGCGGGGGGAGCCTGTTCGATGCACATAAGGAGGCCAGCATGAAAAAGAGGAAGCGACTCTTGATCAAGAAGGCAAGGCTAACAGGAGAGCTTGATGAAATGAAGAGAATCCAATCGAACTGCACGTCGATTCATTCCTACGACATATCCATCATGGCGAAGCTCGCTGGCAGAATAGCAGCATTAGATGCACGGCTTACCCTGGAGGCTAAATGAACAAGAACTGTCCATTCTGCGGATCTCTTGTTGATGAGGCTATCGCATGGTTTGATGCGAGACTGGAGGGATTCGGAGATGGCTCGTAATACATGTCCATTTTGCAATCATTTCCCAAATCGTAATGAGGCTCCGAGAGTCTTCGGCAAACCGGGAGAAAGGATGTTCCGCTATGTCTGTTCCTTCGCTGGATGCACGGTCAAGCCTCAGTCTGAATGGAAGGATTCTGACACAGAAGCATCTGATGCCTGGGACAATCGCCCTTATGATAGAGCAATCCGCAATCAGGCAATAGACGAATGTGCTAGTGCTTTTGATCTCGCTGCAAAGAACTTCCAGGATGATCATGCAGCCATCTTGTCAATGCGCTCGCCAGTCGCAGGCTCAATGCTCAGCCTCCTCTTTGGAATGGCTGACAGCCTGAGACATTTAATAGTTGAGGAGGCAAAATAATGGGACTTCAAATTAACCTTTGGGAGTGCAAAGATTGCGGGTTCATCGTGACAGACCTGAAGCATATTTCTGCCCACGAGGACCCGGTAGCTTCTCCTCCTGAGAACTGGGAGATCATTGGGTCGGGCGCAAACGAAAGGATGGTTTGTGCTCGCTGTGCAGTCAATTCGGACCCGGCCATTTCATCCGCGGTGTTTGGAGCAACAGAGGATCTGCCTCTAAACGGATGCCAAGTTGGTATGTACACAATTACTGACATGTCCGAAGCTCTAACATTCGCTATCAGTCAGATCGAAATGATCATGTCTATCAGAGGGAGGCCCCGTGATGATGATGAGATAGCTCTCCAGGCAACAAAACATCGTGACGCCCTTCTTTCCACACAGAACGTGATCCACGCGATTGGGCCAATAGCGAGAGCAAATACTGTCTTCAACTCGATTCAGTTTGAACGACCGGAGGAGGATCTAAAATGATATGCTGGTACTGCTATTGGGGATGGCCGGAACCCGTCGTTAAGATCTACCAGAAGGCTATCAAAGCTCTCGGAGGGGACGAATCTCCTCTTCACTGGGGTCCCGCCCACATTGTTTGGGAAGACGAGAACTTCGACTCAGCCAAGACCTGCATTCGATTCATCGATGCAGATCAGCACTGCAAGGGCTTCAGTAAGGATGATCTTGCGATTGTCAGGCAATCCCTTGTCGAACTGGACGCTCTCCCTAAAGAGATCCGGGACCCAGAGCCCGACGATTATGATGGCAAACATCCGGAGAATTTTCCCCCGCCAGAAGGTATGGTAATGATCAAAGCGTGAAGGAGCAAAATGGCTAACGACGCATGCAAGATCAGCGAGAATCCTCAGCTACTCATTGGCAGAAAGGTCGGCAGGAAGAAAGGATTCTGGACAGTCAATTCTGTATCTGGCCAGAAGGTAACGCTATTTGACGGAGAAGAGACAGTGACAATATCTCTCGGGAGACTGTTATCAGGAAATTTCTTACAGGAGTGAAATGAGCGAGCTAAGACCATTCACCGCTAGAGTTAGAGAAGTCATTGAAACGAATCTTGATCAGAGAGGTAACGGAACTGATGAAGATCCCTTTCGGCGCATAACCCAATACTACTCGCTAGATGGAGAGCTGCTCTGTGAGAGAGATGAGTTCCTTGAAGAGAGACTGAGGAAGGCATCTTAATGGCTATTTGCTATGCAAGGATCACTCATCCATTCATGCGCTATAGATGCCTTCTCTGCGGCAGGCAAGGGTTCACACGTCCAGGAGAGCCACACAGATGTATCGACGGACAGTACCGAAAGAGATTCAAAAAAGAAGCTAAGAAGCGGGGAATTAATGCGTTTGAGAAATATGACTCAAGGGGATTCAAATGAAGAACATTGAGGTCTTCTTCGATCCGCGCCTCCAGAAGATTATTGTGAGAAACACTGACTACATTCCTCTTTCCGGGAAGGCACATGATGACATCCATGTGAGCCCTCTGATTCCAATCAAGGTTCTTGCTCGTGGGTTGGGCCTAAAGATCCCTTATACAATAGAGGAAAGACTTGAGGCCAAGTCAATGTGGAAGACTCCTGAACAGATGGACATTGAGAAGGCGATGCAAGCTACAGACCTGGCACATCGTTTGGGAATAAGAACAGTCGAGATGCCTAAGAGTGAGGCCTTATGAGCAATCGAACAGAACCGACAGTTGACGCCTACTCCGCAGCCAAGTACGGAGACAGCACAGAGTTTCGCCCTCCCCCGCAACAAGAATGCGATCACATCGTTGGCTATTGGAGCGAGCATTATGAGCATATTATCGTCCGCAGATCCGGACGTGGGCTCTATAGCAACTTTGGCGAAGGCGGGATAGCGTTTGCGTTTTGCCCTTTGTGCGCAAAGGAGTTAGACCATGGGACAGAATCCACACATAAGAAAGACTCGAAGTCAGACCTACAGCCTTCCGAATGAAGTCGCGAACTTCATACAGGACGAAGCAGTAAGACGACAAGCAACTATTTCTTCAGTTGTGACGGAAGCTGTAGAGAAGATGATGGCGGAAAAAGGGAGGTGAAAATGAAAGAGGTGCTCTTGCTTCTGTGGGTAGCAGCGATGGCCGTTGCATGGCTTTTGACAATCGGGCGATGCAGTTCATGCTAGGTTCAAATACTGAGAGTTGGTACAATGGCTAGGTAGATCTGATTGATCCACTTAGCCAGTTAGTTCAAGGAGGAGCACTCGTGCCTGAAGTGTCCAATACTATCTGCCACATCATTGACAATCTGCAAGCTAGATACCCAGATTGCTATGTGTCTGCAGTCGTAACTGCAGATCGCGTGTCATTCACGGTTATCATCATGCCTATATTCTTTACTGATAGGCCGAAGGTCTCCTTTCAGTTTGCTCGATCAATCCTAGAGCGAAGTGGCAAGATCAAGAATTCGATCATCAGTCAATTTGTAGCAGAGATCACCAGAATCTTAGAGGAAGAGGAAGCCAAAAAATAATGGAGTCAGTCAAACGGTGCTACGCAAACTCATTCGGGAATATGTGCCCACTTCGTGATCAATGCCGATGCTTCTGCAGCGAAGAAGTCTCTGGGGTTCATCAGAACGCCAGGTTTATTGGTGAAACCTGTGTCAATTTCGTTGAGATAAAAGAAGCTTCGGATTGAAGGAAGTGCACAAGGAGGAACACGTTGAGCAATCCAATACCAGTGAACAGCACTGTCCATGTGAAGATCGGAGAGAACACGGAAGTTGGTGCGGTCATGCAGGATAGGGGAGATCTTGTCCGCTGCCTTGTAGGGTTCCAAATCTTTGATGTGCTACGCAGCAATGTCCTAGTCGAAACAGTAGAGAAATGCCCCCACTGCCATGGACGAGGATGCTTAATCAAGAAGGCGACTGCTCTATAAGGAGCCTAGATGGGGACGCATCAATCTATACATGTGATGATCGCGATGCTTAGTGGGCTTGCGATAGCATGCGTCCTCTACTTCTTCTTGAGATCCGTACTGAGGTACTGCACAAAAAGGAGAAACAAATGGATAATAGTACCGCAACACGACAGCCCGTCAGAAAAATCAGGCAAGTAGACAAGCTCGCAGAATACATGCAGCACTACTCATCGAAAGAAGCTCCAGTGACACAGCTCATTGCAGGGAAGCAGCTGGGAATTGGCCGATTGGCTGCCCGTATTGGAGAGCTTAAAGAAGATGGCTTTCTGCGTGACGGCGTAATAATCCGCCCCAAGGTTGAAGATCGTTTTCTCAAGGTGGCTAAAGCTGATGACTCGGTAGCAACCGTCAAGGGCTATTGGTTACTGCAGGATGAAGAAGGGCGCCTGATAACCGTATCTTCATACACGGGAACCCTTGAACTCCAAGATGTTCCACGTTCCGTTCCGTTCATAAAACTGAACGACATGCTTGCACCAATCAATCGCTGGTACATCTTCGAGTGCACCAAGTGCGGCCACATGAATGGCGAAGAAACACTCCTCGTCAATACCTCAACAGGGAATGTAGTCTGTGGTGCATGCGAAGTCGAGTCAGAGATGAACATTAAGTCTCGTGTCAAGACTGATGGAGATAGACTCTTCTAGAACTCTCGTTTCTCCTCATCCTCAGCCTGATATGGATTGGCTAACTGATATTCTTCTCTTCGAGCTTGGCGGTAATCCTCGAAGTTGTCCATTTTGTAGTTGAGGGCTCTCAGTCGATCCATATCATTTTGCGTGTCTTCTGCTCTCAGGTAAACGGCTCTAATCCAATCATCAAGCATGTTTCGCAATTTGAAGAGGAAATCCTTGGTCGTCACATTCGGCTTATTGACCTTCCAGTCTTCTGCATATGCAATAGCTTTCTGCTGGACAATGTAATATGCCGCATGCTTAATGTCAGCATTCCACTCTCCGCCACCAGGTCGTGCAAAATCCTTAGTCTGAGACTCGATATAGTAGAAAAGCCCTTCTGTCATAATGACCGCCGCAACGTCACGATTAGTCATGGCATGCTCCATCAGCCTTGCGACCAGGTCTACATATCTTTCGCGACGCCAGACTAGCTGCTCGAAGAACACGTCGTAAACCATTTTGGCAAGCCCTTCTGCTGTATCAGGCCAGTCAGGTGGAACCTCTGTACCGTACTGTGATCCGGCCGCGGTTTTCTGATCTGCATAATACGCCGACATCTGGTTTATCAAACGCGGAACCTTGTAATCGATTACAGAAAGGAGCGTTTGTGTAATTGTTCCAGACATCTCGCTCCACTCCACTTGATCGAACCGTGTCTTGCCATCGTCCATCACAATTTTATCTGCAGCGGCCTCTTTAAGGGCCGCGTAAACTTCATTGACCATCCCTCCTGCATTTGAAGTTCCTGCGCCAAAATAGGCTTCCACTAGTGTTTTGATTTCGGCCTCGACCAACGAGAGGCCAGGATAAGGACGTTCTGCCACAGGGCCTGCAGAAGGATCTGTCGAATGAGACAACTCTGAAGGGCCTAATGATTCAGAGGCCGCAACTCGACGAGGAGACAATCTCTCTTCAATCATGATCTCAGCCAAGAACTTGTCTATCAAACCTCTTGTTGCTTCTTTAATCATTCGTCCCTCCCGAGTATTAGTTCACGGCCAAGGAAGGCCTTGATCTGTTCAAGCCCTGGCTTCTGCTCAGCTGGTAGCTTCGATCTCTCTCCAGCATTTCGCTTGTCTGTCTTCCTCCAAAATGGCGTTTCGTCTTTCATCTTGAACAAGAACGCCTCATCATCATACTCTTCTGCCGCGGACTGGGATATTCCCCACATGCCGTTCAACCCAGGATACTCCTCGCTCTTGATATAGAACTCATAGTAAGCGTCGAGGCCGTCAGCTGGCCTCATTCGAGAAGGCAGCACTGCGAACGCAATCGATTCGCCGTCAGCATCAGGGGCCTCTGTCACGATCCCCAGTCGCGCATTCTCCCTGTAGCCAATGAAGAACTTGCCTTTGTCTCCAACGCGGATACCGATCTCTACATTAAGAGATGGGATGGACAGCTTCGCTAAGTCTCCGCTCGAAGGAAGAATGATCGAGCCCTGGCCAACACCAGGCTTCATATCTGGGGCAGAAGCATCCATCCTCATCCATTCTTCCAAGGGCAGTACACTCATCGTCGGCCATGCAACACCAGCCTTCTCAAAGATTCTCATCAATGTTTCAGCTGTCGTCGTAACACCAAAGCGATTCGGCTTAATCCCGCCTTCAGCACTGGTAGATCTTCCATTCCATATAGCGGCAACGGAGCCATCAGGGTTGATCAGGAACCAACCTGATGTGCCAGGACCGGCTGCCTCGTAACCTCTGTATAAGTCGAACGAAGATCCTGCGTCTGGCCCTTCGTAGAACAGAACATCAGCAATCCCGTCAGCTGGATTAACGACGATTGCAACATCAGATCGATCGTTGGCGAGCTTCACTCCCATCATGCCTGATGTCTTCGCAATCTCTAGTCCTTCTTCAACCACAATGATTGCAACATCCTCGACGACTTCGTTGCTTCCTTCAGTCACCGTATGCTTGCCTATCCACTGAACCCGGCCACGAATGATTTCTCCTGTCAAAGGACGAAGCTCTGCAATGTCCCCAGCTTTTGCATTAGGGAAACAGTGAGCTGCTGAGACAAACATAGGGAACCCGTCTTTGCTCGATCCAACATAGAAGCCGCCGCAATCTCCGGAGACTTGAACATTCCCGAAGGATGTTTCCACATCAGATGTGACGCCAACACCAACAAGCCCTGCGAGGCTTTGCTTCACCTGTTCTTCATGTTGCTCATAATCCTCTGCACTCATCACGCCATTCCCTGCCAGCGAGCGTTCAACAGTCGGCTCTGCTCGAAGAGTTGTGCGGATGCGATCCCATACGAGATCGATCATAGCATTCGGGTTTCCTTCGACGTCCCCGTTGCTCTCAACATGAGCAAGCAGAATCCATCCGTCTTTTTGTTTCTGGACAAGAGCTCGCCCTGATCCTTGCTGCCCGAAGATCCTTTCTCGGATATGATCGGCGCCAGGGGACGACTCTTCTTCTTCAGTAAACCATGTGTCCGAAGCATCAATCCAGAATGGTTCAGCATGCTTCTCCGGAGTGTTTTCATTCCCAACAGGATATGGATTTGTGTCATCCATCCAGACCTCATCTCCATCGAGCTGAATTGTCTTCAGCCTATTCTCAATCGTGATGTCGATCGGAGAGGTGATGGCAGCAAGAATGTTCGAGAAGATAGTTGAGTTGACGAACCCTTCAACAGAAAGGCCACCTGTTGCAATGAATTCTCTGGCAGCTTGCTTCAGGGTATGCACAATCTCAGCAGCAGCCCCCACTACTTCTTCCCAGCGCAAATCTCTCCATGGACGAATCTCTCCAGGGAGGATCTCATTCGCATAAAGAAGGCGCATTGTCCCCTGTTCCACATCGAGGACGGGCAAGAGATCCTTTCCTCCATTGCCACTGAGGGCTCTCAATGCCCCGAAAGCCATTTCATCAACTGGATCGTTTGAAGCAGTAAGCCTTCGTACAACTCGCTCCATGCGTAAGGAAGTCGCAACACGAACACCGACAACGTAATCCCAGAGAATTTGCCATTCGTTTTCAATGAGCAATGAATCTTGCAGCATCGATGTCAACCAGCCAGAGAAGGCTGTCTCCTGGCGCTCCGTGAATTTTTCAGCCATAGCGGAAACCGATTGCCGAATCAGTCGCGGATAATCTTTCTTGTAAGAAGCGCTGATTGCCGCTTGCAGTGCTTGCATGTCCTGAATCTGAGCGAACCTATCGGCATCTGAAACCTCATCTGTGGACCCAAAAGTTTGCCCAATGTTGAGATCTGGAGCAGTTTCAGTATTCCCGAAATCTGGAGTAGTGAAAGAGATGGCTGGTATCGGAGGGGTGTCTAAAGCCTGATCGACATACTGCATATCCATCAATGGAGATTCCCAATAGAAGCGCTTCTCAGCCTCTCCAGCGCGTTCTTTTCCAGCAAGGACAAAGAATGCGCTCATGAATTGCTCTTGCTCATCCATGCTTGCCTGCAGCATTTCCTGCGCCTCTATAATTATAACCATGATCTGTGCCCACTTAAGCTCTGCGTCAGCCTCAGCAAGAACCGTTTCAAGGTAAGGGAAGATTTGCGAGATATAGCTTCCAGAGAATGCGTTGTTGTATTGGCCGGCAGCACTCATTAAGCCGATAACTGATTCATAAATGGTCGTTGCCTTATTAAGCAAGGTCGGATCATCAGGGTCAGCTTCCCATGAATAGTAGAGCTGTTGGGCCATATAGGCATTCTGCCCCCATAGCTGCGTCATTGAATCAAAGGTCATCTCGAAACCATCAATCATTGAACGATCCTCAATTTCTTGCTCAATGAAGCTGTGAAGAGAAGCAAGTTGCTCTTTAATCATTGGCTCGTCTGAATTGTGGAAGGCGGAGTTGATCTCCATCCTAAGAGTGTTCAGTTGCCCGATAACGCGACCAGGCTCAGTGTTCACACTTACAGAGAGATTATTGAATATATTCTTGTACTCCTCGACCTCTGATTGAGTTGTATAGCCAACGTCCATCACGTAGCCGATCTCCCCGAGCTGTGTGTCGGGAACTTCATCCATTCGGATTTCAATGTAGTCAGAAACCGCGAGAGCAAGTCTTTGAAGTCGCGCATAGTTAAAGCTGCTCAAGTAATCCATCGCGTCTTTGTAGAGCTCGCTCAGTGTTTCCATCGTCGACGCGTTGCGAGCGTCACGCCAGAGATCATTTAGCACTCGATATGGCTGACTGATAGATGCCTGCAGGATATATCCGACTTGGATAGCTCTGCCAAGCGTATCAGGTTCTCTTGTGACAACTCCGACAACCTTCGGGTCTTGCCATTCATAGCGGAGTTCACCATTAGTCTGGAATTCCAACAACTCAGTTACGGCAACCTCAAGCTCATCGCCGATGGCAGCTTTCTTCTTCGTGCCAAATGTCTTTCCGACCTTCACGTAATCGATGCCTTTGACTTTCACGATTTCATTCCTGTTCACCGAAGGCTCGTTGTCATAAACAACACCACAGGTGAAGACTGTCAATCCTCCTGCTGTCTTGTTGCTGTTTAGGACAGTGACAAACAAGCTGAGCCGAGCCTTAATCTTTGCCCATTCTTCTGTCGGAGATTTGAGCGAGTGAACGTGATCGCGTGTCTTAAGAACGGCTCCTTCTGAGCCAGCGTACCTCTCATATTTCTGGATGGCAGTAAGAACATCGACTTCTGTATTGCCCCATGTATTCGGCATCTCAGTCAAGTGATCACTCGAAACTGAGGAGAAGTAACGAGTCATCGCTTGCCGTCGCACGAGGTATGTAGAATCCTCTAGCTCCTGTTCGTCAAGATAGAGACAGTTGAAACAGACGGCTACAGCCTTGCTCTGCCGCACCTGTTTTTCCGTGAAGGAGATAGGTCGTGTTTCAAGATTCCCATCGATCGACTCCATGATCTCGCCTTCAAGAAGAACGTCTGGTCCTTTGACGAGAGCCCTGGCAATCTCAGGATAAACGTCTGACATATCGCGGCGGATTCCTTCCAGAAAGATTCGCGGGATACTATTACGACATTGCAGGACTGCCCGAAATCCATGATATTTTGGCTCAATACTCAGGCCGTCTTTTACACGTGGTCGCACAAATTCTTTCATGCACGGCTCAAGGTCATCATTTGTGAACGCCTCTACGTGGTATGCGTAGGCTGGGCGTTGGCCATCGAAGGCTACGAATGGTTGGAAAACGCCACCACCAATACGGCTTTGATCCTCATCGCTCTCAGTATCAAGCTCTCCTGCCTCAGATGATGGGAAGTGCAATGAATCAGAAAGCTCTATTTGATGCGATGGTGCGCCCCACATTGCTCCGAACCTTGTATACGCTGCATGATTCAAATCCAGGAGCTGACTAAGGGACGCAGCGATGTCTGCGTTGATAATGCTTCTGGGGTTCTTTGCAGCCGCGACAATCTGTCGGACCTCAACGACTTCATCCTCGGACATTCCAACACTCGGAGCATAGCCACCTTCATATTCTGGCTGCTCAAGCGCTGTTTGAACCCCTTCAATAAGAGAGGACAGCTTCATCAAGATCGCCGAATCGGATGATGTCTGCCATGTTTGCATTAGCATGTCTGCAGAAAGAAGAGTTTCCTTTCTCTTTGCCAGCAATGCTGAGTACAACATCTTTGTAGGAGCTCCAGCCCCCTCTGAGATCATGCTCTGAGCTGTGCCTAAATACCTGACACCCTGCTCATAGAGTGAAGCGAGGGCTCCCCCAGCTGACCGCAACAAGACACGAGATAGCTCGATCGACTGAGAGAACTTGTCTGCAATAATCCCTTGCTGATCAGAGGTCCATATCCTCGCTTCCTCTGGTGTGTACATCATATAGGTCGAAGGAACCACCACCGAAAGCTGTTGCTGGAATGCCTGGAAGATGTCTTCGAAGTCAGCTCTTAGCTCATGCGGAATCAATCCCTGGTATGCAGTGAGGTCCGCGACAATGCTCTGCAGCTTGGAAGCAGGGAGGAACCTAACTGTGCCAGCGTCAACTATGGCGCCATAATCCTGAACACCGCGAGGCATGCCAACAGCTCCAGCACCAGATTCGATGCCATTAAATTTGAGCTGCTCGCTCGTGAACTCTTTTCTGTCGATGGCTATTTTCGGCCGATCAACATCTATGAATACCCATCCATTCCAGTTCCCGAAAAAGGCGCTTCCGCTGGTGATCCTGGTAGCAACAATTGTTCCAGTAGCCCCGCTCTCTCTTCCCTCAACCGAATCTCCAACCTCCGGAACAACGGGGCTTTCAGTCACGAGCATTGAAAGAGTGTCTTCGGGCTTCTTTTGGATGTCTGTCAGCCTGATAATCTCACCTTTTGCATACGAAACAGCTGCGTCGAGTGCAGGCTTAACTTCAGTCCACCAGAAGTTATCGAATGTGTCGTATTCATTGCCTTCGCAGTAAAGGATTCGTTCAGCACATTGCTTCCAGGAGCTTTCGATGATGGAGCCCCACAGCTCAGTTGCCCAAGGGCTTAGCTCTTCGTCGTAGTAAGATTCTCTGACTGTTCGAATGATTGATAGCAACGTGTCGGCAGTCGGGTAGTAGTTGGACTCTCCCTCTTCCCCTTCTGTTGCCATCTTGTTGATCTTGATAAAGAAGGAACGCACATCCCTGGCAAGATACAACTTGAACAATTCCATGCCTTCTTCCATCGCGGAATAAGGAACGTAGATCCCCTGGTAGTTCTGCACCAGTGGCCCTTCCCATGGCTTCTGAACCCAGCTATCGAGATTCAAATGCATGAGCTCTTTGTACGCAGTCTTCGCTTTCTCAATTTCTCCAGCCAATCTGCGCCCATCGTCATTTGCCAATTCCAGTAATTTCCGGCCACCGATCATTCCATTAGGAAGGAACAGACCATCTTCTGCTTGCCCGAAAATATCTTCAAAGGCCTGATGAATTTCCGGCTTCATCAGCGGGGCTTCTGGAAGAGATGTAGCATCACGCATGTTTGTTTTGTTGACAAAGACTAACGATGTAGTTGCGGCTGGAGCCGTATTAAATCCGGCTGCTACCGCCGCTTCTCGAATGAGCGCCTGCTCAGCTGAGGTCCATTGGGATTGAGATCCATAGATACGATCATGCAAAGAGATGGAGTCATCGAGATAAACCTTCAGCCAGGTGATGACGCGTAGTGCCAAATCTGAGTGTCCTGCGATCTCTAGCTGCTCCCCCAATTGGAAGACAGGGGCTGCGCTCACGGTCGTCTCGTCAACACGTGCGAGGCCCATAGAAGAGGTTACGCAGGACATTAGCAAATCTTCAGTGTGCTGCAAACTAGTGCAGAATGTATTTTTGTAGTTGTAGAGAATCCGATAGGTGTTCTCAAAGTCCTGCCTTAATTTGAGGTTCTCATCGACCCGTTGCTGTCCAATGCCAGAGCCAGAGAATCCGGGGATCGGGATTTGCCCGTTAATGACATCCATTTTCTCGAGAGCAACAGTAATGTCTTCACACGTCATATTGAGATCAACGAGGTAAAGAGCATCGCCTCTCAAATATGGATCAACAACTGCCGCTGCTCGTGCCTTTATTGCTGTATCGAAAGCATTCTCTTCTTCCTCATCATTGTCTACATTCTGCCCTTGGAGTGTTTTTAGGAATGGGTCAAGACCACGACCATACTGAGACTTGATGTCCATGGCTATTTGCCGTTGCATTCCATAGAAGAAGGATGTAGAGAGCTCGGGATTCGTCGTGATGCCAGCATTTACGGCTTGCCACTTCATCCCCGCAGTAATGAGGGCTACCTGGAAGTTTGTCTCAATCTCTTGTTCAAACTCTGTCCAAGTAGTTGGCCTTTGTGACGACACAATACGCCGCAATGGATTCATGAAAGAGGAATTGAAAACAGGCCTGATGATTGAGTCTGCAACCCAGACCGGGATTCTCAGTACAGAAGAAAGCCCAGTAGTAGGATTCTCTATAAGAAACCCGATCGCTGTGTCATTCTGGAAGCGACCCCAGTATTTAGCAGCAAGCAATCCGATGATCCCTGGAACTGGGACAAAGCTATCTTCTCCCTCTTCCCCGAAGAAAGTCTCAGCATCAAGACCTGATTGTAATTGTGCCTGTACGAATTCTTCGACTTGCTGTATGAGCCATCTAACCTCGCCTTCGAAGTGAGCCTTGACTTGCTCTAAGACGCCAACTGAATCCTGGATGTCAGAGAATTGAGTTTGGCTAATATCTTTTCCTGCCAAATCTCTAATGTCTGCTTCTACGGTAGCGGCGATGTTTGAACCCCTCGCCATGATGTAGCCATAGGCTCTTGAATCAGCATCATATTGAGCGGCAAGCGCAGCAACCTCACTTTCAACAACGCCTGTCTTCTGAGCCATGTTGTCGCCAATCATGTAAACAAGGAGGACTCTGGTTACAGTATTGGTCTTACTCTCAATCTCGCCGAATTTACCAATCTCTCTGTCAGCCACAACCCCTCCTAGTATCCTTCCCTGTAAGCGCCCTGCGCCCTCAAGAGAGGTTCCAGCATATCTTCCCTGAACATAGCGGCTTGGCCGGTGATCAAATCCCGTTCCTCTTCCGTGCAAACCATGCCGGGCAGTAATGGGATGTTCACCATTGATTCTATCAGGCCTTCAACTACAGCAGCAGCATTTGCATAATTGTCCGGATTCATATAGGCGACAACTATCTTTGCCGCGTACTCGGCAATCAGGTTTCCCACGAGAGATTCTCCTACTGCTACCTCTCCAAGCTCATTATATCGGTCTTCATCCTCAAGGATTCGGATCATTGCCGCTTCAGCCATCGCTCTCGCATCATAGCCACGCTCTGCAAGAAAGCTGACGACACCCTCATTTATATCTCCAGACTCAAACTCTTCCCTGTGTTCTTGCATCCAGTCTGTGAATTCAAAAAGAAGTTCTTCGGGGACTGATTGTGCAATTTCTTCCTTAACACTCGGTGTTGCCATAGCCACGATGTTGCCCCATAGGTTTGCTCCAACCATAGAGAGGCCGCTTAGCATGGGGATCATCGAGCTTATGGATGCAGTCCTTCCAATTGGTTGTGGCAATGTTCCAAGGACCATCTTGTCGCTCATCTTTGCGGGAGTCCAAAGGTCGGAGAATTCTTTGAATGCTGTTCCTGCATCACTGAAGGCTTGAACATTTCCAAGGGGTTGAATCTGGGTTGGATCAAGTCCGCGCAAAAGTCTCGCTTGAGCATAGTTGCTCAGCAGATACTCTTCTTCTGACAAAACAAACGAGCTCGTTCTCATTGCAGGATCAGTAAGCCAATCATCTAGCTTGTTTCCCCACTTCTGCCACGGAGCAAGGCCCCCACTAAATGCGTAAGGAACGTCGTCGGCCACTCCGTACATGCTTCGCAACCACGGCAAGCTCGCTCTGCTTCCTTGTTTGGCGAGATAAAAACCATAGGCAGATCTTCCGTTCCCGGCTATCTGTGCCGCGGTCTCACTAGCCATGGCTGACCTGGCAATCTTCTCAACTGTCTTTACCTTGAACGCTTTTGTTGCCCATCCCAATCCTTTCCCTAGAGTGTCTCCGAACACAGCTCCGATCCCATTGAATACCCCTCGGTAAACAACCTGATTCAAAGCCTGCATCTCAGTACAGTAAGCAAAGAATTGATCCCAGACTTCTTGAGAGGAAGCAGACGTGCGTAGGACATCAACAAAGCCTCGCTCTAAATCATTCATGACAGCAAAGATCATGTCATGGACGACACCTTCTATTTCTTCCTCTGTCAGCCCTGTTGTTTTTGCTGATAGATCTGCGATGCTATCAAGAGCCCAGTTTGCATTGCGACGGATAGTCGCCGTTGCTGCTCGGAATATCCCTGTCTGAAGCCATGTTGGCAGCAAGCCGTGTGTTGTGAAAATATCAAACTCGAAGTGGTACTTCGCGTCAATCTCTTCAAGGGTCATTGCGTAGTTTGGACTCGCCTTCGCGCCTATCGGAGCTTGGGCTAGAAGCTCATCGGAAAACTCTCCTGCCAGAAATGCATCCAGCTTTGCAGCCACACTTTCACGCGCAGCTAGGATTCTTGACGCAACGAAATCGGAGGTGTCTGTTGTCTTGAAATCATCGTAAGTAGTACCAGCAGCAATAGGTTTTACGGATTCATCGATTGCAGCTTCATAGACGAGATCGTGTATCTCGGTAAGAGCAATGTCGTATTGATCTCCAAACAGCTTGTAGCTCCTATCCTGCCACCAAGCAATAGTCGCCGCATGCTCATCTTGAATAATTACGTTCAAGAATCCTTCTAATCCCTGCATCACAATTTTGGCGATGTCACTTCTGGTCGACGTCAGGATAATCGTCTTCCCTTCTTCATCCTGCGTTTGAGTTTCTATCGTTTGGCTGTCTCCGACTGGTAGCTGGCCTCCTTCTCTCATAGCTTCGTAGGTCGCTCGCACTTCTCCACGAGCGCGGAGCTTAGCGCTCTCCTGAACCTGGTACGGGACAACCTTTTCTTCAATGATTGCCACGCATGCGAGGACAACTCTATTCAGATAAAGCCTCGATGGAAGCCCGAGGCCTTCTTTCTCAAGCAATTTCCGTGCAGTGATCAGAGCAAGGGCGGTATCTTCAAGATCGCGAGAGTAAGGAGTATCAACAGCCTCCTCTATATCTCTAAGTTCTTCAGCCCACCCCTCAGTGTTGTCTTCCGGAGGAGGAGGGACGGGCGTAAGAGGCTGATTTTGATTTATGAAATCTGCTTCCCTGCGTTTCCTGGCATCCATTTGGTCAATCTTCAGCTCAAGTTCAGAGGCATAGAATTCCTTGCCTGGCTCATTAGGGAGCAACTGGTTAATTCGCATTTTGAACAGAGACAGGGTTATGTATGTAGGAGAGCCTTGTTCCATCTCTGCAATGGCGACCCCTATCTCTTCAAGCGTGTTGTAGTCTTCTGCCACCCAAGTTGATGCAGTAATTCTTTTAGCCTTCATCACTCACCTCTCCTGTTGGCTGCCCTGTGAAATCAGGCTGTGGGGCTACTCCTACGTCAGTGAAGCCCATGCCGATTGATGGCAATTCCTCGCTTCGTTCAAGCGGCACTTTCCCTTCTTCTGCGAGAGTGATCATCGCTCTGATTTCAATCGCGTTTTGAAGAACCTCATTGAGAATTTCAGCCACTTCTTGATCAACGACAGGGATGAGCGTGTTGAGCAGAGAGAGAGCCTCATCAAGAATCAATGTGCTAGGGGACCCCTTGTCTAAAGCTTCTTTCACAAGCTCCAGAGCTTTAAAGGCATCGCCTTCAAATGCATTTGAGCCTTCATCAATATCCATAGGAGGATTAATAGCCATCAATGATCCGGCCACAATCTCTCCGACTACTTCTCCAACATACTCATCTAGCTCTGCTTTGTTAGCAGCTTCAGCTTGTCGATGCATCGCAAGCATTTCATCATTCGTCAAACTTGCGATTTCATCAGCGGACATATTCCCAGCGAGGCTCTCAAAGGTTGACTTGAATATCTCAATAAGCCTAAATGGACTAAGGTTTTTATTGACCTCTTCCTCTGTCACAAGAACATCGTTCGTTGCAGCCTTTAAGCGCAATCCGCCTCCAACTTGCGCGACCTCTGTTGTCACAGATCGAGCCCTTCCCTTGGTATCTTCAACAAGGCTGGTCATCATGTCGCGAATGATCTCTGCTGGCATATCGGAATAGGTGTCAGTTCCAACAATCTGAGGTATCAATGCCGCTTCTGTGTCAAGCGCTAAAAGAAGGCGAGCAACCTCGTCAAACATCCATGATCTTGCGGTCGTGTCTTCAGTCGGAGCAGCTGCATATCCATCAAGGTTTCTATCAATTTGCTCCATGATGTCAATCAATGATTGAACAACTGGCTCTGTAACGCGAACCAAATCTGCAACATATCGATCGATAAGTTCTCTCAGTTCTGCAGGAACATCATTCGCTCTTCTCTGCATAGCAAGTAACTCATCTGCATGCTGAGCCTCTTTCAGTCGAGGGTAACGGACAAACAAAATATAGGCGACCCCAGCTCCAGCCGACATTGCAATCAGGGCAATGGTTGCTAAAGCTAAGGCTGGACCTGCGACTGTTGCTGCAGATGCCAGCGCGGCTCCCGCTGAAGTTCCAAGCCCCTTTAAGCCAGTTCGTGCTGCCCCCAATGATGTTCTTACGGCGCCCCAAACAGTCCTTATCTCTGCGCCTGCTTCACCAACAGCCCATTTGCCATAGTAATTGGCCTCTCCTTCCATAACTGCGTATTGCTCAAACCCTTTCATAACCTCGGTCTGCATGTTTGTTAGAGATAGAGATGTCGTTCTCCACCATGCCATTAATACGTCAATCGATTGCTTTAGTTCTACCCAGTTTCTCCACGTTGTCTTACGGATTCCGATCTGGTACGTCTTTCCTGTTTCATAATCACGGACTCTTCCCATAGGAAACCATTTCACGATAACACGGAAAATAGTGGGGATGATCTTCAAGCCAAATCGGCCGAGTGCTTTTATTCCCTGAATTCCCATATCAAGGGTTCCATCAAGAGCTCTCATTGTTGCAGCCCAATTGCCGTGCCCTGCACCAAGCAATACCTCGTCAAGGAAGCGAAGGACGTTAGACACCATGAATGCAAGATTCGAAACAACTGCTCCCGTTGCCGAATACCAAGCCAGGAAAATAACGTATCTGCGGAAAAATGGTAGATACCAACCAGCTCCCGTCGAAAGGACCGTTCGATTAATGGCTCTCATTCGAGAGAACTTTTCCAGATAGACCTCTGAGAACAGTGACGAAAACTTGGTGTCAACTGTTGCTTGAGTTTGTCCTTGATAATAAGGCATGGTCATGATCTGTGATGCGAGAAGACCCATCTCGGTGTAAATTTCATTCGCGAGGTCATTCTCTGTAACGTTTTCCCAATGCATCCATGCACGTGACCATAGCTCCAATTCCGGCGACCACGCACTTCTGAACACAGATCGTGATTCAGCGATAGTTGTTTCGTAGAATGAATTGATGATGTCAGAGTACGCGCTGTAGTAGAAGTCGAGAACAGCTTGAACTGAAGCCATCGGCGGATCATTACCATCCCCAATGGCCACAATGAGTTTTTCGAGCTGAGGAGGAATCGGATACAGAATGTTTGAAGCCCCTGACTTTGGCACGATTACATCTCCTCTCTGTTCAAAGTCGCCATTTCCTTACCAACCAAGACAGCGACCTGCCTTGCAGCAATCATGGCCGAAGCTCTGGAAGGAGGCTCCCCCTTGATCTGATGGAGTCTTTCCACCACCCGATTCCTCGCTTTGACAAGGATCGATGGATCGTAAATAGGATCGAGCAAACGGGCGATCATCGTATAGGCCTCATTTGCCATCGCTGAAGCATACGGATGGTCTGGAAGCGGTTGTTCTGCTGCAGCTGCCCCGATAGCTTCCATCGCCGCCTCTCCACCGATAGCGACAGCCTCTTCAGTTGTCATGGCAGACGCAGCCCTCCGGATCATTCGGCCTATGGCCGTTGCAGAAGTAAGCCTTGATCGAGAAGTTGCAATCGAGTTGATGGCTTTGAACTGGGCCATTGCGGCTGCAACACGGCTCGTGCCCCACAAAGCGAGAGCGGGTTCCGGAACAAGCATCAAGTGATAGCAGTAGGGCTCAGTCCCAGGGCCAACCCCGGCCTCTCCTCGAATTGATCCCATTGCCGCAGCTACCCTTGACTCACTCCCAGGGGGAAGCATGTCGCTATCAAGATCCATGATGACTCTTTCATAATTGCCATCAAGAACACGCATAGCATTACGCTTCAGCATCACTGGCTTAGGGGCAAACGTAGCTGCCATGATTGGAGATTCATGGTTAATCGAGGGGCGGAGCTGCCGCATTCTCCTAAGTGTGGCTTCATGGGCAACAACGATTTGTTGGAGATTCCATCGATACTCGCCGATCTCAGTAACATCACTGTTCGATCGGATCTCAGCTGCCCACTGATGAAGCAGTCCATGATAGCTCTCTAACTCCTTGAGATCTCTGTTCCCCGCAACTTCCTGAATGAATGTCTGTGGTGGTTTAGCAATCAGCTTATTCTTGTCCATTTGTTATCCCTCCGTCATTAAGGTCCTTCTCTGGAGAAGGAGTGTCGCTGATTGGATCAATGAGCGCCGTCAGCTCCATAAGCCCAATGATTGCATATCGCCACGCATCTCGATGATCATGGCGGATCTTTCCGACATGTGCGCCGGCTACATCTTCAGCCTCAGCTTCAAACAGGGAAGAGATGACTTGAGAGCAATCCTCATGGATGAAAATGCGCTTACCAGAAGCAAGGAACTGCTTGATCATAGGCATCGTTCGTGCTTCTCCATAATGCTTCCCGGCCGCAAGAATATCAGCACGAACAAAAGCATCGGTCAAGCCAGGCTGATCACTCCCTGTAACGGCTTTCTCTAACTCTGGATGCACAGACTGGACATACTGATGAACGGTTACCCACTTCTCTGTGGGAACACGCCTGTAAGTGAATTCTGCAGCGATGTAGATGTCTCCAGACTCCGACATTCCAGCCAAGACACCCGCTCCTTGTTTCGCATAACCGTAGTCGTAACCCATGACAGAGCGTTCAAGTTTTGGAATCGTTGAAACAATATCTTCGTATGTCGGACCAAATGGAGACTGGCCCTTCATTGCTATGATCTGTTTCGCTATGTAGAGATCTCCATCAGAGAACTGATCTTCTTCTCCTCCAGGCTGAGATAGCTCGGAATCTGCATCATCAACAGCGGCAAAGATTCTCTTGAAAGAAAGAGATGCAGGAATAGTCATTCTCACTCCAGCTATATTCGGAGCTCCTCCTGTCGGAAGTTTTGCCGAAGAAGCGCTTGGAGATGTAGGCGAGCCAATTAAACTGCTGAGAGTGGGTGCTCCACCTGGGGCTGCACCTCCACCTCCCGGCGCTGATAAACCACTGCCTGCCCCTGAAAGGAAAGAAGGCGCGGTAGGTCCCTGCATTCCGCCACCCATCCCTTGTGTGAGCTGAGCCTGGATCTCCGCCACATTGATTTCTTCGTTGTAATCCAAGATGCGTCGAACTTGAGCCTTGGAGATTGTGCCATCCTTTTCAAGCCCTGAAACCTCAGTTGTGACACGGGCTCGATCGCGAGTATCAACTCGTGGCCATTCAAGAACGATGTCTCTTGCTCTGCATCCGACAGTTTTGGCGAACATCCGTTTCAGAGGGTTCGTCATCATCGTCTGAATCATCTCATACATTCTTGAAGGAAATCCAAGCTGTCCGAGCTGTGCAGCTCTAGACGGGTCTTCAGAAACATCAGGCTCAGGAAGATGCACTGATTGTGCTAGTCGGAGCCTGAACTCGAGAGCGTCCGGACTTGTTCCGCTTGAACCCTGCCCCATGTTGACAGGCTTTACATCCTCGGTGTCCTTATTGATGTCGATAATCATTGGCCTATCAGGGAACTCATACTTCTTCCCGCTCTCAGCATTCTTTCGCATGCGGAACAGATAGGTCATATTGTCAACTCGGGACTTGAGGGATCTTTGTTCAAGCCAGTCAATGTAGCGAGGCATCTCTTTGCACAGTTGGTAGAAGAGACTGATTCCCCAAATGCCATCATTCCACTCATGGAAGACCCGGAAATGAGTCACATTGTCTGATGGAAGGCTTCCGCCAGGAAAGAAGTTTTTGAACATAGAAGTCAATTCGTAGTCGCTTGCCGGTCCAGTCACAGACCAAGCATCTTTCCGCTTGATCTTTCGCACAAGCTCTGGAAGAATAATTCTGTTCTGGGGATAGCCGACTGTCTCTATTGTGGATAATTTTTTCACCGCAAAGCTTTCGAGAGGAAGATGCAACGCGAACATGTTCCCGTTCACAAGCGTCCCAGAAACAACCTGTCGAACGAGATCCTCTGCCTCGCCTTCGGCAAAAATCTCATCGAATGCCATCCCGGCTGGTGTTTCTTTGCCGTCTACATCTGGCTTGACACGGACAGAAAGATTCTTCCCAGTAACATGAACCATGTATTTCATGAGAATGTTGCCGGCCATGGAATCATCACGAACGAGGAAACGAGATTGTCTGTACATTTCTGCACGTTCAGTCTCTGTAAGAGAAGATGATGTTTGGTCCTGCGAATCGAATGCCAATCGACGAGCATTTGTTCCTGTGGCTGTCGCGGCAGTAACTCTCTGCAATAGGTCAACGTATAGAAGGTCTTCAGGAGTAACATCCATGTTTCGGAGAGCTAACTGAAGTCTTCTGTCTTTCGCGGCCGCACCTTCAAAGTCTTGACTCATGTTCCCCCCAGTACGCCAGCGGGAGTGAAGGAGTCGAAGTCTGACACCCAGCTCTCTGCTGGTTCTTCGAGAATGTCAGGAAAGACGTATTGCGCTAGGCCCCCTGTGGCGTCGCATCCGTGATCGCGGCCATCACGCGGGATTTCAGTAACCCGCCCGTCCTTCATTCTCCGCTCGTAGCGCGGAATCTCACGTAACAGATTGAAGCATTGGTCAGAAATAAGCAATAGTGGTTTATGCCCTGGGCTATGGATCATTAGGCGATCAACAGTCCTAATTCTCTCCAATTTCTTTTTGTCCGATACGTGAACCGTAAAACCCTCGAGAGCAAACAACGCTCCTGTATTGGAATAACCTCCTGCGGCACTACTTTCCTGGCCAAGAACGACAGTGCAGTCTTCAGGCCCATATCCTCGTTTTGAAAGCATGCCCTTTGCGATCGTAATCCAGTCCCGGATACCTTCCTGTCTTTGATCATTAGAAACTCGGACCTGGATGCCAGCCTCGTAGACTTCATCATAAATTGAGATGCCATTAGGCCCTCCAAGAGCAAAGTACATAGCTCCTGGAGTAGCAACCCCGTCATCGAAAGTGATATAAGGATCTCCATCAATGCGAAGCTGTGTCTCGGGAACCGCATGAATGCGCGAATCATACCGAGGCCAAACAGAACGCTCGGTCGAGAACTCATAAAGGATCTCGTACTCACATAACCATTCGAGATCTCCTAATGATTGGCGCTTCCTTGCCGCCCATTTCGCATCACGCCCTGGAATCATCGAATAGTGATAACGCAATAGACGGAAATCGCCTTCACGTAATGGCAAGCTTTTGTCTGTCCTATCTGTTGCTCCCTTGCGAATATCATGGAATTTGTTTCCCGTGAAATTAGCAGTGCTGGAGTAGCACAAAGTCCCATAGTTACCGCCAGACATTGATCGATGAACCTTGTCACTCTGAGGAACAAAAGCGAATTCATCTCCATATTTGAATGTCACGGATTTTCCACGGCCAGCATTCGGGTTCGCGGACTCCCCGGTGACATAACTGTTCATTCTAGGTTCAAGGTTGCGGATCTTCAGATAGGAAAACTTCATTGGGACACGTAACCAGCCCGGCTGGTTCAACCATGCTCTGCGTACCATTCCGAAGATAGAGTCTTCTGTCGACTGCTCTCCTCCATCATCCACTTCATTCTCTCTGCGAGAGGTTACAAAGCCAGACCAGTTGGGCATGAATTGAACACAGTAGGCAATATAGCCAGCTGTTGTGAGAGTGATCATCATGTCGCGAGATTTCTCTACAGCGATATTGTTTTGCTCGATAGTGGGATCTGTATGGACACGATGCAAATTCTGAATGTAGTCGATCAAATATGGATGTGCCGGCCACTGGGCCATGCGATTGTTCGGCTTATCAAGTGTGGTATAGTAGTTGCGGAACCAATACTCTAGCCCTTTTGTGGGATGAAGAATTCTTAGCAGCTCAGCGCGTTGCTCGTCATTAGTGATCGTCGGCATCAGGGACCACGTCGATTGTCTTGTTGGCATTCGCATGCGCCTCGTTATAGAGATCGACGATCAAGGCATTCCAGTCGTTCGACTTCTGAGGAAGCGCGGCCAGGAGTAATCCTTGCCCCATATCCAACAGAATCTTTGCTGCTCGAAGACGGTCCTTGTCATCGGAACCATGCTCACAGATATTGATCACAGCTGTCAGAGCAACACGAATTCCATGTTCAAGGCGAAGAAATTGACCTCGCACACCCTGGATGACTGAGCCAACATGCAACTCGGTCAGGGTGTCCATGTACATCTTTACTTTCGGTTTGTTGACGAACCATTTTGCGCCACGATGGGCTACTGTCGAGGCTGCATACCCGCCTTCAAGCATTGCCGTTCTGACAGGTAGTCCCGACATAACGATAAGTTCGCAAGTCTGTCGTTCTTGTTCATTGATCGTCGTTGATAGACGATTAAGTTCCAGCTTGAGAGCCGCCTCTCTCTCACTGGCTAATTGCGTGGTTGAAGTTCCCACTCGTACTCCTTCGCATCTATTTCAGTGACGGTCAGTTCAATTCCGCCGTCATCGTCGACCCATCTCTTCTTAATATCAATTTCTACAACATATCTGTCATCAGCAATGATGCCGCATTTCGTCATACAGTCTAGCACAAGTTCAATAGACAGGTCCGCAACAAAACGCTTTCTGTAGTAGACATCGCCTTCGACTCGCAGAAGCATAGTTTTGCTGCCAAGCTTTAGATCTCTCTGCCTCAAGGTGCAAAGCCTGAACTTTTCCTCATAAAGAAGTGCATCCTCAGATTTGATAAGGCGAGGGGTATTCCCCCCGCCCTTCTTCTTGAAATTGACAATCCTCCTACTATTGCTCTTTCTCGGAGGCTGTCCCGGGACACTCAGTCTAACAGTTCGAGCTGTTTCTTCTCCCATGCGACGACTCCTTGGACTACCATTCCTTTCTTCTTCGCAAGGACTTCATGCGACGGTTCGTCTACTGACGTCATGACTTGATACTTCGGATTCCCAGTGATGATCAAATACTTCTTCGCCGTTGGATTGGGGGGGAAAGCATTCGTCAGCTGTGCGAGGAGGTCCTTGACTGTGATCTCGTTCTTCCTTTCACGGGCTGTCCCAGCCTCATCCAGTTTCGCGGTCCATGCTCCTGATGAAGCCTTGGCCTTCTTGTAGACGGTAGCAGAGAGGAATGGATTGATGTTTTTCTCATCCCAGTTGTCAACGAAGGGGAAAGGAGATCCGAAGAGCTTGAGAAGATCTGCGAATCCTGGAAGAGCCATGCCGTGCATATCCATCCACTCCACAGCCTTCTTGTATCCAAGAGTATCGAGTGGGTCTTTCCCGTCAGCAGCCACTGACATGAAACTATAAAGCATGCGCACAAGGCCAAGCCACTTCATGCGCATCTCTTCTTCCCAGACCTTCGCAAGTTTTATCTTGTCTCGCGGTGGCCGTCTGTAGAATGCAAGATTGCCATGACGAATGATCCTGTTCTCAACATCCATCATTTCCAATCCATTCTCTTCGTCGAGCGGATCGAAGTGAACGACTCGGATATTGTTCTCGAACGCCTTCTCATACTCGGATTTCTGCTCTTCCCTAATATGTTCGTCATCTTCAAAGGGCGCGTAATTCCAAGGGCCGGGGATGCATCCAGGCTGAGTCCCAACCTCAACCATCTTGATCATCGCGCCTTCCGTTGCTTTCTTCCCGGTCACGAGACATTCAAAACCATTCAGCTCAAGAGCCGCATCCTGTCTTTCGCTTTCTGATAGACCGGGCCAGAGTAGTTCTCCTCCGCAAGGCTCAAAATACATACCCCTGTCGTGCGTTAGCGCGCCAGGGCGAATTTCGCTCTCAGCAAGCAAAGGCTCGCTAATTTTTAGTTCATCTGACATCACACACCTCCTGTGTGTTTTTAGTTCACGAACGCTTGTACTGAAGCCTGAATCAATTGCCGCGACTTGTCAAAGTCGAAAGGTATCCGCGTCCCAACGAATCCGCGGTTACGACTCTTCAATATCTCAAGGAAGAGAGCCGCATTAATATCAGAAGGGTTCAGATACGATCTCGATCCTAGCCCCCAAATAATATCAGCATGCGCTTCAATTCCACTCGATTCTTTCATCTGCCACATCTTTGGAGCCCCGCCGTCTCCTTCTACGATAGCACTCCTGTTCGCTTGGCTCGGAGTGATCACAGAAAGATTCGAGCGCTTCACAAATTGAATGAACATTCGAAGAGGCTCGGAGACTTCCAGATCTCTGCGCTGCGCAGACTTGTGAGTTATCAACTGCAGGTAGTCGACGAAGAATGACTGAACTCCTTGCTGCTCCATGATCCGCATCTGGCGAAGTATGGCTCCTGACGAGCTTTGTCCCATGGCTGCAATCCGGATGGGCTTCTGAGCCAACTGGTCGGCGAGTCTTCCGGCAAATGCAGGATCTCGCTCTAGCTCTTCAGTGGTACAGCGGCCCTCAATCTGCAGCAACCTTTCGGCCACAGCATTTGAGGTCATCTCTAAACTAATGATTGCTGCGGGAATCCCCTGGGTTGCCTGATTCCATACCATGTTTAACCCAAAGGCTGTATTGTGGGTGACTGTGAAGTCTCCCAGCAAGAACAGCTTATCCTTGTCGATTTCAAAACCGTAGTAATCTCCTTCTCCTATTGGAAGAACCTTGATGCCAGACACAAGGGCATCCTTGATTTGCTTCCTTTCTCCGGCTGTTTTGTGGGCAACCCTTGAAGGAATGAGATGCGTGTTCCCAGAGATTGCCACCTTCCAATATGTTCCTGTAACTCCAGTATTCGTGCATGTCTTTTCAACCTGCTTAAGATAGGCTGCGAAACCAAGGGATCTTGCTAAGAAAGCAATCTGTCTTGCGAGCCTCTCTCTTACTTGGACGATTTCGAAACACTTTTCAAACAAGTGCCCGTCTGAATCAAGGAGCCCAGCAAGCATTTGCAGTCTCACAGCACGAGAATTTATCAGATAGTTTTGAGGGATGTGCTTGTTCTTTAACACAGAATCGGCGCGGAGATTGTCCAGGAAAGAGTTCTTCTGTACTCCAGGCTTCCGTTTAATAGAATAGCCCATTGATTTGCCGCTCTTCTCTCTTGGCAAACAAATGAGATCCTCTTTTTCTGCAAATTCATAGAGAGCGGTCACGACCTCTTCATCCATTGTCCAGACCATAGGCTTAGAAGCAGACCCATCACCTAACCAAATTCCAAGGATGTAGGGATCTATTGCAACAGCTTGCTCTGGCCATTCCACTCCCGTTCTCCAGCCCTTCATCCTAACTCTTGTTGCTTCCCCGAGCTTAAGATACTCCTTTATGGACATGTTCCGAATGCCGCTTTGCCCAGAGTATTTCAGCGAAAGGATATGGTCTTCGTTGACCACATAAGAATCTCCTTTTATGGGAGTCACCCGATAGAGTTCTCCTCTTCCTACAACAGTTGAAGCAACTGTTCTAGGTAATGAGTCTGGCCCCATAAGGAGATCTCCCTCCACTACATCCTGGACGGGTTTTATCGACCCATCATGCATGAGAAGAGGAGTGTCTTCCCCTAAGCACTTACCCAAACCCGGAAGAGCTGCTATAATAACCACATTCCCCTGTAATCCTCTGACATAGGCATCCAGGACTGGGTAGCCTGTTGTGATCCCACCATGCCCTGTCTTAACAGCCGTAGCCTCTCTGGAGTACTGATCTGTTGCTGCGCGAATATCCATAACCCCAGAAGTAGAAGATTTCCCCCCGACAGTTGCGAGAAGCTCAACTGCTTGGTCAAGTAATGATTCGGCTGAAACGCTGACATCTGTTGCTATCGTTGCTATCTTGTGGCCACCTGATTGCAGTCGGTTACGAAGTGCAAAGTCTCCAACCATTTCACAATACTCAGCAATGGAGGTGGCTGTTTCCTCTGCCGTGGCGATTTCTGCAAGACGCTCAGCCCCACCGGCTGCCCCCAGCTCCTCATTCCTGCGGAGCCTAGCAGAAACAACGCTCCTCTCTGGCTTGATCCCCTCCTCAACAAGCTTTGAGATCGCATCATAAAGCACCTGATCTCTCTTCTCAGAGAAGTCAGTTGACATAAGGTTTTCCAGCACTACAGGAACAGCAATGTCAGGGATAGCAATCAGCGATCCAAGAAGCTTTCGTTCCGCATGTTTGACATAATCGGGAACATTCACGAATCGTCACCCCACAGACCTGGGATCATCTGTGCTGCTTGTCTCCCTTGGGCTCCTGCGGCAAGCTTGCGTCTTTGCGCAGTCTTAGCACTTTGCCCTGCGACTTGTCGCTTCTCGGAATTCTTAAGAGCCCCGAACACTGCCCCCGGAAGGACAGGGCATCTGCGCCACCCGGAGAACGCAGACACCATGTCCGGGATAGATACTCGATTCATACACTGGGCCAATGCTTTAACCAGTGCTGTTCGTATTGGTTTCGGCCATGCATCCTCAGCGTTTTCCTTACCATCGATCATTTCATCAAATAACAATCCAGCCATGAGCTTTCTCGGAAGATTGCGAAAATCCTTCAGAAGAGCTGCTCGTTGACCAGCTTGCAGTTCTGGGAAGTACAGGCCTGATTGGGTTGACTCCCGATCTTTTGCGGTGATTGTCGCTACTAGTGTTTCTGTAGCACTTCGCGTTTCCACTTGACCTCCTACGTTATTTTCTACGTTTCCCATCCATCATTTCGTGAAATTCACGCATGACATCTTCCTGGAGTTCTCCTTCAGTCCGTTCTACAAAGACCATGGCGTTGCCTTCTCGAAACTGCTCGACGATAAACTCGAGAACTTGCAACCCAGATAACAGAAGAGATGAGATAGATTCCTCATTGCAGGCCTCACGCAATTCCTCAATACGCGCATAATCTTCATCGGTATGCGTGAGCTTGAATATTGTCTTCTTTCTTGCTACCACTTGCCCCCCCCCTACGCTTGTTCTTCTCTTAGACTGGCTCTTACCCTGGGCTCTATATCTGCAATCCATGCATCCAGCCCAGAGACTATCAGCGCACGTAAATCTCCAAGATGGGAATAGTCTCCCTTTCCAATAGTCGCTCCGATCATTGTGTAGATCACGCGAAGTCTTGCTAGATCAGCTACGTCGATATACTCGCTTTCTTTCATGTTGGACTCCTGGATTCTATTCCCACTTAACCCTAGTATTTGCTACAGTAATAGATCGTGCTGCTTTCGGAAGAACTCCTATTTTTCTTGGTCTTGCGCTGGCTCGCCCGAACCCTCTCCCCCCAACAAGTTTGCTCAGCTGAGTCTAAAACAGTAGATAGGCCATCCATCATTTTGGAAACCGTGCTAGTTTGGGCTGGCTCAATCTGTCTGGGCGAGACAACTTTCTTTTCCACAAGCATCTCTTTCTTGACTGCCACCTCTTCTTCAACAAGGCTGAAGAGTTTCCTGATTACGTTCCTGCGTTGTAAATTATCCCACCTCTTCCAGTTTGCATATCGCCCTTGTTTGTTTCTGGCTTCGAGCTTTTCAAGCCATCTACGAAGGGAGGAACCAGACTTGTACGTATTGCACCTGGGGCAAGTAAGGCAGAGATTGAAAATCTTATCAGAGCCGTGACTGCGCTGAGGGATTATATGATCGATATGAGCGTTCCGCTTCAAGGTGCAGCCGCAGTAGAAACAGAGCTTGTTTTGTTTCTTCCTTAGCTTGGCGCGGACAGCTCTCTTGTTCTTTATCATTTACTTCTCCCTCTTTCTAAGATAGCCCAGCTTAAACCAACCCCGAGAGCGATGTTGTGTGGCGGTTGCTTTAACCCTGGCTTTGCTTTACCAGGAGGTTAAGAGTCTGCTACACAAGAGAGAGACCTAGAAGCTATCATCGATAGCCCTGAATTCGCAGGGGCACATATCCGGTACAGGTAAAGGCAACCAAGTTGAAATATTAGAGTTGCGACCTGCCATACCGA
>Ga0307928_10000407_pt1 | contig 32875 bp, 41 predicted proteins | sample AceLakmetagen232_FD_201815 | JGI IMG/M metagenome (GOLD analysis project Ga0307928, IMG submission 201815) | Saline water microbial communities from Ace Lake, Antarctica - #232 | ecosystem: Environmental > Aquatic > Non-marine Saline and Alkaline > Saline | place: Antarctica: Ace Lake... | reverse complement strand
AGGAAACCGTGCGACACCTGTATCATGGAATTCATTCTGAGGGGAAATCGCAATGGTCTGAGGTGGTTTTGCTCAAAATGGGCGCTTGTGTGCATGTGGGATGCAGCGGGGCTGCAGTAGGGATGCAGGGGCGGCTATGAGGCCAGGAAGACTCTCAGGCGGGCGGTGGCGGCGTTGCGGGCACAGGCGGTGCAGTCGGCCGACTCTATGATTCGGCGCTGCTCGGCGGCCAGGCCGAGGCCGCGCAGGCGGGCGTGGCGGTCGGCTAGTAGGTTGATACGGCCCTCGAGTGCGAAGAAATCCAGGTCCCGGAGCTCCGGGGGAATCTGGACGGGTGCAGGACCTCCTATATAGGAGAAGGAATCGCCCTCTCCCCACTTGACTCCCCAGGGGCACTCAAACTCGGGGCCGTCCACGTCCTCGCAGGCTGCGGCGATCGATCTCCTGAAGGCATCTCCGCTCTCGACATCCCGACAGATCCGACAGTGAGCTCGGCTGCGGCAGTGCTCGGACATGCGGCCGTGCTGATCTGTCAGGAATGTATTCATGAGATGACTACCGAGGTGCCGATGCTGCTACCGCCGCATGGATACGGGAATGCGCTGTAGGGGTTGCAGAGCCCGCCGGTACCGACTTCGCCTATGTAAGCGCCCGCCGGGGCGCAGGGGCCGGCAACCAGAGACCACTGAATGTGGCATAATAAGGCTCCCAGGATCTCGAACATGCAGAACCAGCGGTCCCCCCCCGCTGTGCCCGTGCGATAGTAGAGCACGATATGCAGGTGCGGGGAGACCTGGTAGTGATGCCAGGAGCATTCGCAGTAAACTGTGTCGGCTTCCAGCAGGTAGGCCCCTGCGTATACGCCAGTGCCCCCAGCGATCGTGCAGGTGTACTGGCTGGGCAGCGGTGAGCCGCAGTCTGACCAGCAATCTGCCGGGGCGGGAGGAATCCATCCGCCACCGCTGTCGTCGCAGGGGTCGGAGCCGCAGTTGACACAGTCGCCGTCTATGAGGGTGCGGAGCCAGACGGTCATATGTAGGTCTCCGAGCAGAGGAGCATGATGTTCTTCACCACGCCGTCTTCACAGACCTGAATCTCTCGCGGTTGGATAGTGCCGTCGTGGGGCATAAGCTCCGGGTCGATCTTGATGATCTTGTTGAGCTTCTCGACCTCTATTCCGCCATCCGCAGGGTCGATCTTGATCTTCTTCTTCTTGGGCTGGTAGCCCATGGTGATTCTCTTCATGACACCTAGGCCGCGGCCCTCGTTTTCTCCAGGGAGTTCACCGCCGACTGTAGCGATGTTCTCCATCTGCGCAGGGTCGGCACCGGGGCCTGGCTCGACGCTGGCCCGGTAGGAGTAGTCGCCTGCGTATTTCTTGGTGCGCGAGGCATGAGCAAGGGCGAGAAGATCGTCGATCGTGACTTGGCGGGGGGGGCCAATGGTTATGCTTGTGCGGCCGTGTTCGACGTCTTCTGTGACGCTTTGCACGAGGGCTCGCATGATCTGCCACTCGGCCATGCCGCCCTGGATGTTGATGACATTGCCAGGGCGGATCGTGCCGCTGCATTCGTCGGCATGGACTGCGATGGTGCCGTCGTAGTGGATTTCCGACCATGCGGCATAAAGGGCGGCCGCCAGACCGCTGGGAATCGGTTCGCCGGCATCTTCTGTGATGGTTTGCTGGTAGGTGCGCTCGCCGTCTACGCCGCAGTCGGCATCCACGGCCATGACTCTGTAGACCAGCGGCTCCTCGGTGACCCCCACAGTGCCTACGTCTGTGACGCTGCGCTCGTAGGATAGAGATGCTGTCACGACCTGTGCCTGGTGGTTGACGGTAGCCTGCAGCCAGGGCGGGATCTCGCCGGCCACGAGCACGTATGACAGAGACTGCAGGGCCTCGCCGCCGGCCGAGGCGACAGAGAATGAATCGATGGTGATATCGTCTGCAACCAGGCCGGACAGGACCTTGAAGTGGGAAAGGAGCCACGTCTTCTTCTGGGCGTCTGTGTCTAACAGGGCGAGGAGGGACTCGACCCGGACGTATTGCTCCACGCCCTTGCTACGAGTGCCGGCCAGCTCGACGGTAAGCTTGACGCAGTCGTAGGCGGCTGTGTCGCCGGCAGAGTCTTCGACGAGGGTCCGGAACGTGTTGCTGTCGTGCTGGTGGAGCTGCTCGTAGCGTATAAGTATGCCAGGGGGCGCCAGATCGTCCCGCCTGGTGATGGAAACGCTCTCCGGACCGGGGATCGTTACGCTGGCCGCAGTGCAGGAGGCACGCTGCTTGCAGCAGAGGGTTGGGGGCGTGGTGGAGTAGTCGATCGACACAACGACATTGGTGAAATGGCGCAGAACCACGCGGATGGCCTCGGCACACATGACATCGGTGCGCTCGTCCGAGGGGAGAGCGACGTCGGCCACGGCGATCGATGCACCTGTCGCCTGTATATTGACGCCCTTTGATTGGGCGTAGTCGACAATGGCCTTGATCTGCTGCGCGACCGTGTATTTTCCGGTAGTGGACTGGTTGAGGATTACGCGTGCATGGGAGGTGGCGACAAGGGCACCGGCGCCGCTATCCCACAGCGCCCACTCCTGCTCGTAAGGGCAGCGCTCCAGTTGCGCCCAAGGGCCATCGAGGCGGTAGGTGATGGACTCCGAGCGGGGGCCGCCGTTGCGCGGCAGCGTGGTACGCTCTCCGGTGAACCAGAGGGTGGCGTTGTCATCGGCGTCGACATACCTGATAGATGCCTCGGTGCGATAGGCGAGAAGCGCTTCCGAGTCGAAATCGGTGGTTGATGAGAAGGTGGCGGAGTCTGCGTCCTGCGAGACATATTGTAGCTTGAGGTCCTTGAGGCCGAGCGAAGCGAAGGATTGCCACTGGCCGGCGATCTGTATTTCCCAGGACATGGCTAGACCCTCATTGCGGAGACCTGCGACTGCAGGTTGTTGACCGCGTTACGCAGAGCGAACTGGTTGGCAGTGATGTTGCTGAGCAGGTTGATGACTGCCTGAGTGCTATTATCGACCTCCTGCGCGGACTGCTGGGCCGTGGATTGCATGCCGGCCATGGCGGTGGCCTGCTTTTGGGCCATCTGATCGAGCGTGGAGCCGGTCGTATCGGCCTCTGATGAGATTGCCTGGGCGGTGGTTGACAGCTTGCCTTCCGTCTCCGTTGCAGCAGCATCCTGCTGCTGGGTGATGCCGTCCACGGCGGCGTCCACGGCCTGGCCATCGGTGGCAACAGATTCGGCCGAGTCCTTAGTCTTTTCCAGAACGGCGGCCTGCTCGCCCTTCAGCTCTCCCACGCGCTCTTCAACTGCGCCCAGTTCGGATTCCTGGCTCTCTACGTACTCGCGTAGTTTGGCGAGGGAGGCTTCCGCTGCCTCCGGGGTGGCGGACGCTGCTTCCGGGGTGGCGGCCGCATCGGTTCCTGCGGATGATTGTGCGCCTTTCGCCGCGTCGACCTCGCCCTGCAGCCTGGAGCGCTCAGCCTGCCCCTCTTCGCTTGCATACCACTTGCGGCCGGGCACGGGACCTCGTTCCCCTCCTATCTGTCCTTGTTTCCCCTCGCGGTCGACGCGCGTGCCGATCGCTTCATGCGCGGCCAACGCAGATTCGGCCTTCTCGACGGCGGATTGTGTACCTTTCTTCGCCGACTCGACCTCGCCCTGCAGCCTGGCGCGCTCGGCCTGCCCCTCTTCGCTGGCATACCACTTGCGGCCGGCAACGGGAGGTCCCGCCTGGCCCTTTTTCGCGGGCCGGTCGACGCGCGTGCCGATCGCTTCATGCGCGGCCAACGCAGCTTCGGCCTTCTTGACAGCGGCGGCCGTCTTGACAGATTCGGCCAGGGCGGCTTCGGCCTTCGCAGCCTTGCCTGCCTCCCCTGATGCCTGCGCCGCGTCGCGCGCCGCGATGATCCCGGCAGCAGCCTTTTCGGCATCCGCAATGCTCTTTTTGAGTTCCTTCTTGAGATCCTCGAAGGCAGCGATCTTAGTCTTGATGGGTTTCAGTTCATCACGCGTCTCTGCTCCGGATGCCCCGCCTTCTTTCCACTCTTTAACGCCGCCCTCGAACTGCTCTAGGCCAGTGCCCTTTGCCGATCTTGCCGCCTCTGCACCTTCTTTCCGGAGCAGTTTGGCCTTTTCCTTTTCGACCATCCGCACGTATCTGGCCATCTCCGATTGAGGTCTTGCCTCTGCACCGGCCTCCATTGCTTTCCCCATGCCTGGCGCTCGCATGGCAATCGCGTCGACCGTGGATATCTTTCCTTTCTGCTGTAGCGAAGAAATGGCTTCCCCTCGGAGGCCCCCTGCAATCGCTCGTTTAGCCGTAGAACCGATCAGGTCGCCGATGGCTGGGGCCTTCTCCAGGAGGAATGCAACGGCCTTCTCGAAGCCCATGCGGATCCCGCCAACGAGCATGTGCCTGAGCCCCGAAAGCAGACTGTCTCCTTGTCCACTGAATAGTGCGGTGGCGATGTCCAAGGCGTATTCGCGGGAGGTCTCAAGGTGTTTCTCCATCGTCGCGAAGAACGTTGTGGAGGTGCTCCAGTCGTTGATGGCTTTGGCTATGTCTGTGACCGGGCCCTTGAGGACGTTGTCGAATGCCTGGCCGAATTGGGTCACAACGCCGAGGAGCGACTCCTTGAGCTTGGGCCAGTGCTGGACCTGGGTGTCTACCTTCTTGTTTGCTTCGGAGAGTTCTCCGACTGCATTGGCCTGGGCTCTGATGGATGCGGCGGCGCGGTCGGCGTTGATGCCGGTGTTGGCAAGGATGCCCATCATGGCTTCGGAGGTGCCGGTCAGTTTGAACAGGGCGGTCTGGCTTCCGCCGGCCTGCTCTGCGACCTTCACCATGGCCTCCTGCAGGCTCATCGTCTTGCTCCATCCATCGCCCAGTACCTTGTTGAGCCCCATGATGACGGCACGGAGCATCGTCATGGTCGTCGAGGCGTTTATTCCGCCGGCGGTCATGGTGGCGGCCGCGGCGTTGATATCCTCGAAGGCAACCCCAGCCGATGCTGCGAGGGGAGCAACCTGGGAGATATTGGCGGCGAGCTGCGCGAATGAGGCGCCCCCGGAGGCGACGGTCATGAACATCTTGTCCACGACCTCGTCGGTGCGGGCGGCATCGATGCCGAATGCGTTGAGGACGGTTGTGATGCCCTCGACGGCACCGACCACGGTGGAGCCGTCTGTTACCGCGACCTTGGCGGCGGTGGCCAGGAAGCTGACGACGTTGTTTTCCGGGACGCCTTTGCTGAGGGCGGCGTAGAGCCCGTCGGTGAGCTGGGACTTAGCGACGCCGAGATCGCCGGCCAGGCCGATGATCTCACGGCGGACCTTGACGAACTGTTTCACGGTCCACCCGGCCATGGTCCAGGCGCGGGCCATGCCGCCATTGAACTTCACGAACTCGCGGACGGAGCCGGCAATGGCCACGGTGAGGCCCAGCATGGTCGTCTGCAGGCCGCGGACAGCGCCGCCCAGCAATCGCAGCGCAGCGCCGCCGGCTTTGCCCAGCCCCACGAACATCTTGCTGATTACGCGGACGGTGGCAGAGGCACCGGTGAGCCGGCGCATGACGGCGTTGATGCCGGTGAGGTCGCCGATGGTCTTGAGAATGATCCGGAGTTCTTCTTTGGCTGCCATCTATCTGGCCCTCCTGGATTCAAGAGTGCGCCGGGCGTAGTCGCGGGCGGGCGGCAGGACGCTCTCGAGCAGCTCCCGGGCGGTGGGCAACACGTCCGGATTCGGTTGATGGTGGGTCTCCGGCACGAGCCAGTAGTAGATGCGGCGCGCGCGGCCGCGCACGGTGCGCCGGGAGCCGATATCTGAGTGGGAACGTTCCATGAGTGCGCCGATGCCGGTACGGCCGAACATGACGGCTACCAGGTTATCGAACTCGCGCGGGCGGCGGCCGTGAGCCTCCTTGATGTTGGGTACGGCCAGGAGGCGCGCGTTCACCGGACGGACGGTGCCGCCGTAGCGGCGCAGGGCGATGCCGGTATGGCTGATGACGATCGCCACGCCATTGCTTATCAGCTCGTAGTGGGTGGCGCGGGCCGCGTTGGCATAGAAGTGGGTGCGCTTGCCGCCCAGGGCGTTGGTCTCGGACATGTCCATGCCGAAGAGATGGTCGCGGACGGTGGTGGAGCCGGCACGACCGATGACGTGTTTGACGTTATCGTCTGCCAGTGCGCCCTTGACCTCGCGCAGGAGCCGGTGGATGTGGCGATCGCGAATCTTTATGGCCATTCCGAACATTCGTTTTCCTTTGCAGGACGATTTGCGACAGAACGATTACGTAACCAGGGCCAGGCGCTGATCGGCCGTGATCCGAACCGCCTCGCCAAAGGCCCGTATAGCGGCGTTCAGCAGCGATGGAGGCAGGCTCTGGGTGGAGGCGCTGAGATCTTGGTTGAGGGGGCGTTCCTCCGGCTCGATGGCGGTATGCTCGGACATGAGCCCGAGCTCGATCGCGCGCGTGCGGTCCACGTCGTGAGTGCCCATGCCGGAACCGAAATGCCAGGGGCCATAGGGCTGGCCGAAATGGTTGATGGCGCGCCAGATTGGATCGTTCTTGAGGGCGTACATGCCAGACTCGGCTTTGGGGTTGCCGACGGGCTTGGCGCTGGTACGCGGTAGAGCGCGGATGGCCTCGTTCCAGAGACTGCCCCAGCTTCTGCGTTCCTGGCGGGATTCCACGCGCAGGAACTCCTGGGCGGGCCATTGATCGAGCACGGCGGGATGCTGGCCCTGCAGCCAGTCGCCGTGGTTGTGGACCATCTGCAGGTTGGTGTCAAAAATGGTGTCCTGGCGTTGCTCGCTGAGCAGGTCCTGGATGGTACCACGCTTGGCGGGGTCCGGGCTGTACTGGATGGAGCGCAGAGTCGCGGTCATTTCCTGGCGAAAGGTGGCGCGGTCCATGTATTCACCGGGCAGGGCAGCGCGGCGCTCGCCGGTATCGGGGTCGATGACAGTCTCCGGAGATGCAACCCTGGTGAGCATCTCGTCCATGTGGCCCAGGAGGCGCAGGTCCGTGACGCCGGCAGAGAAGCGGGCACGGCGGCGTATAGCGGGGGCGAGCTTGAGCAGGTCTGCGCTTCTGGCATCGTTTGCCAGGAGCACCTTGACCTGTTCATGCTGGATGGCCGCTTCCCAGGGAATTGGAGACGAGAAGATCATACCTACTTATTCGTGCTGACGTTCGACGGCAGCGAGTCGGTTACGGGCAGCTCGCCGGAGTCGAAGTCGCCGAGGTCGCCCAGATCCAGACTGCCTGTGCCGGCGCACCCCGCTACGACCAGGAGTGCTCCGACCATCATTACTGCTGCCACTGCTTTCACTGCTCTCATACTTCCCTGCCCTTCTGCCGGGTTGTGCCGGCGGTCTACTTGTCCTTTTCTTTGTCGGCTTTGTCTTTTGCGGCCTTCTTCACCTTCTCTTTTGCGGCCTTCTTCACCTTCTCTTTTGCGGCCTTCTTCACCTTCTCCTTGGCCGCCTCGGCCTTCAGGAAGTTCTCGAACACCTGCCATTTCTTGGTGTCGCTGTTCGCGGAGGCCCACTCGGCCAGGAGTTGATCGAGCGTCAGATAGTCCGGGTCGGCCGCTTGCTCGATTGTGGCGATCTTCTCGACCACGCTCGGGGAATGCATGGCCGATCCGGCGTGAGCAGTACCGGTCAGCAGTACAGCCAGTACGAGTGTCAGTGTCTTCATGGTGCCCCTTTCGTCAGTCTGTGAGGATTGCCGTTCCGTGGATCTGGATTCCATTGGCAAGATTAGTCGTTACGTGCCTATAGAGGATGTTCGTCTCTGTGGCCGTGCTGGACGTGAAATTCGTCGCGCCGGTATAGAGGTATGTGCCTGCCGATTCATCCCACCAGCCCTGTAGCGTCAGGGTGCACTCGTCCATCGTTGCCCCGCCGTCGTTGCTGACATAGGTGTGGAGATTGGTGAGGCTGCCGTCGGTCGTTTTGGCGATGACCGCCGCGCGGTATTCGGTGGGGGGGGTGAGCTGGTCGTTCTCCGTGGATTGGAGAATCATGTTGCCGCCGGTCACGCCGTTCGTTGTCTCCGTGCCGCTGCCGATATTGTAAAGCGTGGCGATCTCGTTTGCTGTGAGTACATGCGCGAACAGGCGAACGTCATCCAGTGACCCCGGCCACGCAACGTGGCGCATCGCCAACTTGCAGGTCGAGGCGTTGTTCTCCATCGCGACATAAGACCCGGTCGAGCCGCTGCTCGCTGTGGTCATCAGTCCGCCGTCCACCCATATCGCCATGCCGGCGCTCGCGCTTCCTCCCCCGCGTCCGTCGTATGTGAAGACCAAGTGATGCCATACGTTATCGTTTATGATGGCCGTGCCGCCTCCTGTTCCGCCAATTCCCTCTATTGATAGGGTGCTGTTGTCCATGAGCCGCAGCATGGCCGTGGAGCCGAGATGTCCGCAATTCCATTCGGAAACGGAATCAGAATTATATTTCCCAAACATGGTTCTCGATGAGCCTGTTCCGTAGGTGGTCTTGCACCATAACGAAACCGAGAACGGCGAGTCGTTTGTCCCGTCGCCAAAGCTGAGCGCGTTGTTGTCGGCAATGGTCACATAATCTGCGCTGCCGTCGAACAGGAGCGCCGTGCTGATCTTCCCTGACGTGGTGATGTCCGCTGTGTTGTCGCCTCCGACGAGGGTGCCGGTGTGTGTCCCGCCGTCCTCGACTACCGTGGTGTTCGCCGCGTCGTCGTTCAGCGTGTACTGCGCTATCTGGTTGGTGAGGTTGATCGCGGCGTATGATGATGCGTAATAGTCGCCGTCTGCGTCATAGTTGTGGTTGGAGCTGGCAGTCCCGTTGACGTAGTTCGTGGAGCTGTAGGCGTCCCATGACCCGTAGCTATAGAGCATGCCATACAGCTCCGAGAGCGTTGCGAGCCGCAGGCCCTGCTCCATGTCTACCAGCTCGTTGCGGAGGATCGCGGAGGTGTTCCCCGCGATATCGGTGTCGTTGGCGGTGACCTGCGACTGTACCGCCGTGACTTCGCTTTTGAATGCGTTCGTCTTGATCGTTCCGCCGGCGGTCGTTACTACGATATTTGAGCCGATTCCATCGGTACCGATGCCGAGGCCGTCGGAGAACTCCATAGAATTGGTCCCTATGTCGGTGATGGAGTTGCCGCCCATGCTCCAGTCGGCCGTCGCCGGGCCAGTAGATCCGTCCGTCCGCCAGGCGGTCGCGGCCAGGTTGGTGTAGGCAGCGTTGGCCGTGATGCCCGCCTGCAGGGCCAGGTCTGGGGTGTTCCAGTTGTTGGTATCGATCGTGATGTAGAGGTCGCGGCCGAACGTCGCAATCACGTTCGTGTCCGAGAGGGTGAGTACGGCATTGGTCCAGACTGCCGTGTAGACGGGATCCGCGAACGGTACGCGCAGGTCGATCGCGGCCTGCAGGGCGGTGTTGGTGTTGTTCCAGTCTGCGGTCAGTACGCGCAGGGCGATCGCGGCCTGCAGGGCGGTGTTGGTGTTGCCCCAGGTGATGATGTGGGCGGCCAGGTTGGCGGTGTTGGTATCGATGCCGGCCTGCAGGGCGGCGTTGCTTGAGGTGGCTCCGCTGGCGCTCTGCAGGTCGTTGGTGAGCCGGAAGGCAGGGCCGTTGCTGGGGGCCACGATGAGCAGGTTGGTGTCGACCATGACGGGAGAATAGAGCGCCGCCATAGGCGAGCTGGTGGGCGCGCCGGCAGTGGTCCACCAGCTTGTGGTGGAGTTGGCCCAATCCACGGTGTTGGAGATGTCGATGGCGTACCAGCGCGAGTAGTAGAGCTGCCCGGCCGTGAGTGAGCTGATCTGCACTTGCACGTTGCCGGTCGTCGTGACGTTGCCATAGACGTTTGAGCTGGCCCATGACGCGGTGTTCGTTGCGCCGTTGCTGGTGCCGTAGAAGACGGTGAGCGCGTTGGTGATCTGGTTGGTGGAGACCAGGTCGCCGCGCAGCCAGGTTGTGGTGCGTGTGGTGCCGGTGGGGGCAAGATTATCGATCTGCAGGGCTGCTGCAGCGCTCGTGCACAACAGGTGCGATGCGATTAACAGGACGATTGAGGGCAGGACGATTCTGCGGGTCATAGGGATACTCCTGTTCCGAGGGTGATAATGGGGATGCCGTCTTTGATGAGGGCCACTTCCGGGTACCAGAGGTCCGTGGTCTGGATGTAGTGGTACCAGCGGCCGTTCAGCCACTGCGCCCACGCCTGGTCTTCATGCTTCTGCAGGTACCGGGCGTCGGTCTCGCTCTTGGTGTAGTACTGGTCCGGGTTGCTGGTGACGTAGTCGCCGGTACCGGTGCCGTCTTCCACGAACTTGAGGATGGTGTGCTGGATGGTAAGGTCGCGGCCGGGAGCGTCGTTGGTGGCCTGTGAAACGACCAGCCACAGGTTCTCGCTGCTGCCGGTGAGGGTCCAGGCGGTCTCTTCCCGCGTGAGCACGACGAGCGCATGCTGGTGGGTGCCGGCGGTCCATTGGGCCTGGCTGATATCCGTGAGCTGCGCGGCTGCAACAGACTTGGTGACCAGCTCAGCGCCAGCGGCGGATCCGCGCCGGAGCGTGAGGGAGACGGAGGCCAGGTTGCTGATGTCGTCGCGGATGACCTCGTTGATGGCCAGGCCGATCTCGAACTGGACGTCGTTGCCGCGCCACAGCTCTGGCGTGGAGCTGGTGAGAACGTCGCTTATCTTGTCCGAGGTGCGGGTGGATTGGTCGGCAAGCAGACGAATGCGTTTGCGGCTGAGTGTGCTCATGCTGGGTTATCCTTCGTTGGGCGGCCGCCGGTGAGCGTATAGCTGCAAATGGACCGCACTCCCACCTGGGTGGGAACGGCGCGGCAGATCGCATTGGCCAGCCAGTAGACGTCTTCCCCTGATCCGTCGGTGAACACAAACGTGACGTGGGCACGGCCGGAGAGGCTGAGGACATGGTCATGCATATAGCGCTGGCATTCGCGGACCCCTGCGTGCTGACGGGTGACGCGGAACTGGTATGTCCAGCTCTCGTTGCCGCGGTCCGCCATTTCCACCTGGGTGAAACGCAGGCCCTTCTTGGGCTCTGCGTCCCGGCCGGGAACTATGCGCAGGCCATCGGGCCACTCCTTGGGGGAGTCGCCCGTAAGCCAGACAGTGCCGAACTTGATGCGCATAGCTTCACCTGTTGCCGTTGCCCGCTATGCGAGTGCGATCGAGAACAGACTGCCGAAGGTGCCGGCGGACTCATCGCGCAGCGCATCGAAGGCGATCTCGCCGTCGCGCAGGTCGGTTGAGTGCCAGCGCCCCGGGACTTCCACCAGGCCGGAATCCTTGAGCGTGGCAACCAGGGCGCTGCCTGCGCCGGTGATGACCAGGTCCGCGCCTTCGCGCAGGGTGGTACCGCGCGCTGCGCCCTGGATCCGGGCGTTGCTCATGAGGTCCGAATAGAGGACGTCGAGCGGCTTGGTCTTGGCCATTGCGCCGACGCTCTCCAGGTTCAGGTCCACGCTGCCGTAGTCGTCGCAGGGCTGCGGCTGCACACCTACGTCGAACGAGAGCATCCAGCCGGCCTCGGTCTTGATCGAGGTGAGTTTTCCGGTCCAGACGCCGGCATAGACCAGGCGCAGGATCTGGGAGGTATCCAGCGAGGTATCCGAGAACGCCTCGGTGGCCTCGGTGTAGTAGCTCAGATCGTCGGCCGGGTCCAGGGTGTTGCCAACCACGCCGGTGAGCTCGAGCTGCCCGAACGCGGTCTTCCCGGGAGACAGGACGAGGTCCGGCATGCCGGTTACGGCCGTGTTGAGGATGGTGAGCTTCTTGCCGTCGCGGCCGTGCACGATGGTGGGCGTGTCGGCTGCACCAAAGATGGAGCTGCCAATGACCGGGTTCTGGTAGGGATAGAGCGCCGCGACGATCGCTGCGGTGATCTGGCCCACCGGAGTGAGCGTGATCTTCACGATGCGATCGTCCAGGAACGAATCCACTTTGCCATGCATGGAGGTGTTCACGGCACCACGGACGATGTCCCAGGAGACGTCGATTCCCTCGCCGTTGTCGTAGAGCACCGGCCCTGCCGCGCCGATCTGAATCGTGCCCGGTCCCTTATAGATGTTACTGCGATCGATTCCCATGGTCCCTCTCCTTACTAGGTGTTGACTGACTTACGCGTAGGCGGCGGAGGCACAGTCGCTATCGACCATGTCTGTCTTGCTTGCGACCGCTCTGAGCGTGGCGGCCTGTGAGATCTCAAACGGGGCGGCGTAGAGCGTGGCCTCTTCGTTGCCGCTCCAGGGGTACGATAGATCGGTGGTGTAGTAGATGGCCGCGCCTGCCGTTGCGCACGCCAGTGTGACGGTCTGCGGGGCAGCCCCGGAGGTGGGCGAAATGGACGGGGTGAGGACCTTATCCAGCTCTTCGGAGTCCAGCGGGATCCCCACGCGCACCATGTAGCCCACCATGCCGCTGCCGAGCTCGCGCTCGGGTATGGGCTGGATCACGGCCTTGCCGGATACCAGCACGGTCTGGCCGATGCCGCCTGGGTAGTAATGGTGCAGTACGCGCGCGACGCGCACGGCAATATCCAGCGCTGCTTTGCCGCTGCCGCTGGCCCCGCTGTTGAGGGTGGGATTCTCGAAGACCGAGACCAGCGTGGCGCCATCGTCAAAGATGGGGCCGGGGGCGTTCTCGTTGTTGGCGTCGGCCTCGAAGAGCCCCACCATTACGGCCACACCGATCTTGTTGCCCTTCTTGGTGAGAACCCTGAGGCCGTTGGCCAGCATGCCGGTGATGGAACCGCGCCGTTCAGTGAAGACGTTGATGTCTGAGAAGTACGCGTCCGCCTCCAGGCGGGAGGAGAGGTCTTCCTGCATAACCGCAACGGGATTGAACGTGCTTGAGCTCATTATTCAGCGACGGCTTCCTTGGGCGTGGGCTTGACCTGGTCTTTCTTGGCCTCGGTCGTGAGTTCGGAGACGATGACCGTATCGCCCAGCATCCTGGTGTAGCGATTGTTGTAGCCGATGCCGGCGGTCTCCAGGACCGTCAGACAGGCGAAGTGGTCCTTGAGCGCCATCTCCGGGCCGACCTGGCAGTGCAGGTCCACGACGACGACCTTCTCGACCGGCGGGTACTCGCCTATTTTCTTCACCTTGCCGAACACTTCCTTGTTGCGCTCGACGGTGGCTACCTCGAGGTAGCCGGCTTTCTTCAGCTCGACGGTTACAGATTTGATGATTTGCTGCTGCATGTTCCTTCTCCTTTAGAGTCCGTCCAGGTTCTCTCTGCTTGCGTGACGCGTGACACTGTTGACCACTTCCATGGCACCGCCGCCGGGATCGAGGCCGGTCGACGGGTCTTCGATCGAGAAATCTCCTTTGGCGACATCGTCCATTACCTGGTAGGCGCGCTTGAGCTGGCGCTGCCGGTCTTCGTCGAGGTCATAGCCCGGCACGCGGACGATGATCTCGGTGACCGTCATGATGACGGCATGGCCCATTAACCGTTCGGGAATGGTGGTGGTCGAGGTGGGCAGAGGCAGATTGGGCTTGTGTGCCGCCACATAGCCGCGCACTTCACCGGTGACGTGCACAATCGATGGGGCCACCGGGTCAACCTGAGCGGACGCCAGGGCGGCCTCGCGCAGCGCTTCCAGCTCCGCACCGGAGATCTTCGTGAGCAGGTGCGCCTCGGTTATTGCTTCCCATGCCATGTGCTGTTCCTTCGCGCGGCCCGGCGGGCAGGCGGTCCCACCCGCCGGGCTACTTATTCACTAACGCTCTTCATCTCGCGTTTGGATTCAGGTTACTGACTGACGTCCAGGTCGATATTGGTCACGACCCCGTCGACGCGTTGCACAACCCCAGTGACAGCGGTGGCGCTGAGGAAGTAGTTCGACCCATCCAGGCCAGAGGCCAGGATCGCCTCCACCGTGTCCACGTCGTTGCTGACGCTGGCCAGGCTACTGACCGCGGAGGCGAGCGTTGCTTCCGCGGTGTCTACGTCGTTGCTGACGCTGGCCAGGCTACTGACCGAGGAGGCGAGCGTTGCTTCCGCGGTGTCTACGTCGTTGCTGACGCTGCCCAGGTTGCTGACCGCGGAGGCGAGCGTTGCTTCCGCGGTGTCTACGTCGTTGCTGACGCTGCCCAGGTTGCTGACCACCGCGGACAGCGCCGTGTCGTTGGAGTTGGTATAGGCCTGCAGGCGGCTCAAGATGTTGGTGAGGTTTGCCACGAACTGCGGGCCTCCCCGGGCTGCCAGCGGGACCAGTGCCGCCATGAGCGCAATCAGTGCGATCACGACGAGCATCTCAATAGTTGTGAATTTCTTCCGCATGGTCTGTCTCCTGCTTGGTTACTGTTGTTGGTTCTCTCTACGTTGCTCTGTCTGTGGCTAGGCGTGAGGTCCCGGGGGCCGGCCAGGCGGCCCCCAGGATGCTCCTGTCTTTAGGTTGCGCTGATGGTGAGCTTACGGATCCCCAGCGTGCTGGTGATTACCGTGTTGGAGTAGTGCTCCACCGAGATGTCTGTGAACTTGGGGTGCTCCTCGATGTAGACACCCCACATCTGCCCCTGTTCGGTCGGCGAGATGAAGCGCTTGATGTTGGACGGATCGTCCTTGTCGAGCACTGCCTCTGCCAGGAACTCCAGGACCGTATCGCCGAGCACCTTGCTCTTGGCGCTGGCACTGGACTGGTAGCGGGCACTCACAACGCGGCAGCTCTCCACGCCAAGCTTGCGCCCCACTTCCTCCGGAGTCTTGTCGCCCTGGACGTATACGCCCGCATGTGCACCGGCATGGTACGCATCCGTGCGCAGGTCCCAGGCGCCTTCCCCGATCGCGATGCGATTGGGGCGGATCCCCGAGGAACTGGTGGCCAGCCGCAGCGAATCCCGCATGTCTGCATCCGGATCCTTGGTGCTATCCCACACCTTGGCCAGGTTGGTGGCGGCAGTGCCCAAGAGTGCGACCACACGGATGATCTCGTTACGGAGGAGCCGGGCCTTGAGCCAGGCCACCTTGCGCTCGCGCCAGTCGTCGCCGAGGACGTCGTCGTGATCCACCCGGGTGGTAAGCCCCTTGTTGTAGGTGCGATCGGTGACGGTCGTGCCCTTCTGCTCAACGCGCTTGAACGCAGAGCCGATGGCGCGGACGTCGTCGGTCTCGGTCAAGAAGTACTCAGCGTTTGTACCCTTCTTGAACTCGAACCGGCGCGGCGTGTTGGGGACCTCGGGCGCGAAGAACTCAAGGAGCTCTGCGAGGTTGGCGGGGTCCTGCCAGCCCACGATGTACTGCGTGAGCGGCTCGCTGTAGTTGGTGGAGGTGAAGCGCGCCTCATTGGCGGCATAGAGCACGTCCTTTACCAGGTTCGTGCCTCGATCCTCCTGGAGTCGAAAGATATCCATCGTTTTATCCTCTTACTTGCTGTTGATACTCAGGGTTTCTACTTCGCTTTTCTGCGCTGCTGTCTCTCCTATTCGGTGACTACGAATGCGATCGGATGGCAGGAATCCACTTCCAGCTCGTCGCCGACGGCTGCAGCACTTCCCAGGGAGTGCCCCACAAGGTAGTACGTTCCGGCCACCGCCGGCTCGTTCTGGATCTTGCCGCTGGCGGCGGTGTAGACGTCCACATCGTCTGCGATCGCTTCGCTTGCGACCATGAGGTCGGTCTGCGTATTGCGACCCAGCAGGTTGACGTTTACGTTCTCCTCAGCCGCGCCGGCTTCGTCGTTGCATACGCCACGCGGACGATCGCTCGCTCCGCAGACAGCGATGTGGTCGGAATCCGTTCCGACCTTGACCAGCAGATTGCGGGTCGTGATGGCAGCATCACTCAACTTCGTGACGGCTCCCTCGTGGGTGCCCTCGGCGATGTTGGCTGCCTGGATTGTGCCGCGCAGTTGCGGCCACAGGATGCGCATGAGCTTCAGCATGTTCTTTCCCCTTCGTTCGTTGTTAACGCCCTGCTCGATCGCGACCGTCCGGCCGCGCAGAATCCTCTACTCTTCGCTGGTTTTTGTGTTGGCTTCCTCCCACAGCGTCTTGTGCGTCTTCTTGGTTGCCCGCCAGGCGGTGTGATGGTCCTCACCGGTCAGGACGCGCCGTTCGTTCACCGCCTGCATGAAGCGGTCGCTTGGGGTTGCCTCACTCTCGCTGCCAGTCTCGCGCCCGGCCAGGCCCAGCGTGAGTGCCTCACCGCCCGGCGCACGTGGTGTGAGTGCTTCCAGGCGCGCGTTGGCTGCCGAGAAGTCTCCGACCAGTTCGCCAACCCAGGTATCGTGAGCGTCAGCGTTGATGCGCGTCTGCGCGATGGCCCCGTCGACCATGAGTTCTGCCCTGGCGCGTAGCTGCGTCTGGGTTGCCTCGTTCGCGGCAGTGAGCTGGCCTTCCAGGGCCTGCACACGCAGCTCAAGGGGCTGCACCTGTCCCTCGGCACTGGCGCGAGCTTCGTTGGCTGCGCTCAGGCTGCCATCCAGCACGGTCAGAACCGTCTCCAGGCGTGTCTCGATTCCGGCCTCGTTGGGGACAGCCGCGAAAGCCGCGTCCTGTGCATTCCAGCGTGCCTCGATCTCTTCCTTGAGCTTCTTTGCGGTCTCCAACAGCTTTGACACTGTGGAGATCACCCCATCTTCGCTCGCCGCATCGGCCCCGTCTTTCCCGAGCCCGAGCAGAGCGATCAGTCTCTGTAGCAGATCCATGCTGCCCTCTCTTGCGTTGGCCGCTTCAGCGGCGTTCTGAGCCTCATTTGCTATTGCGCTGACCGGGATTACCGGCCAGTTGGTGAGACCGAGGCTATGGAGCCTCACCGGGCGCGCGACCAGGCGGCCGCCCTCGTTCCCGATCGGGATCAGATCCCAATACGGAGAGTGGTATGCAAAGTGTCCGTTCTCGATGAGGTCCCAGCCGGCGCTGGACCACTTCACGGGACAGAGCTTGAGCCCTGGGCGGCCTTCATTGTCCGCTGCGATCTCGGCACCACGGAAGCGCGCATAGACCTTCTTGTCGGGGTAGTCCGCCCCGCGACCCGGCACATCCGGATGGCCGAGGTAGACGGGCAGCCCGATGAAGCGGCTGAGCAGTTTGCCGCGCACGGTGTTGAGGTCGTCGATGATGGCATTGGCTGCGGCCATGTCGAAGCGCTGCGTGGCACGGATCGCCTCGTTCCAGAAATCGCCGAACGGGATGTGCAGCGAGTCTTTCTGGAGCACAACAAACTCGTTGGCCGCGGCAACCGCCCGCATGGGCTGTGCGGCGGGTGATTCGTTGGCTGCGCGCAGGATCACGCATCCACGATTGCCTCGCTGCGGGCCATGCAACAGATGTGCCGTGCATATGCCCGCTATGCTAATGCATATCGACGCGAGCGGATTCTGCGGGCCAGTGCCTGCCTGGAGCCGGGCGGCGCTTACAGGGCATTCTAGGGCGTTTTTCATCTTGCGGCCTTTCTGGCTGGAACTGTGAAGGTGCATCGATGCGTGAGGTGCGGCGAGGTCACCAGCATTCCGGGGTACACCTTGTATGCCGGGATCCGCTCGAGGAGTGGCTTGCCGGCTTGCGCGAAAGCGGCCGCGACCAGCTCGCTGCAAAACCATTTATCCTGGTCGACCGTGTACTCCGAACGGCGCGTAACAAAATGGAGAATCCCCATCCAGTCGTAATCCTTGCCAATCTGCCGCCCAAGAAAGCTGAGGACGTCTGCGCACTGCTCGGCGGTGAGATCCACGTCGAAGAGGTCCACCTGCGTCCCGGCCTTGTGGGCCACGTATGGCGGCCTGCTTTCTTGGACCATGCCGCGCCAGGCCTCAATCTCGCGACCGTTATAGATCAGGGCGGCGTAGTTCGTGTCCACCACAGAGATGTGCGAATACGGCGAGCGGTTGAACCAGCAGATGAGGCGGGAGAAGACGCTGATGCCCTTGTAGGCTGCAATGGTGATCACGATGCCTCTCCCTGGCGGCGCACGGCCGCCTCTGCGTATCCATTGATGAGCGAGGCAACCAGGGCCTCCTCCAAAGCGCCGGTTGTGTGGCTGTCCTGGACCATTTCCGTGAGCATGCCTGGCAGGTCGCGGCGCAGCTCGTTGATGGCGGCCATGGCCTCCAGGCTGTCGTCTGCCTCGATGGCCGCCTGCAGTCGCTGGGCGATCGGCTCAAACTCGCGCGCCTGGGCCTTCGCATAGGCATCCATAGAGGCCTTGCGCAACCGGGCGGCCCGCACCGATCCCACCTGGTTGGCCGCGCTCAGCTCGTTGGCGGCCGGCAAGCCGGGATCGGCCGGCAGTACGGGGGCCGCGGAGCCGGGGGTCGGGATCAGGTCTTCGTCCGGATCCGGGACAGTGCGGCCGTAGCGGCGGGATAGATCCTGGATGGACAGGGGGAATCTCATCTCGTGGAGCTGCTTATCCACTTTGAGGTCCTGCTCAACCGTATCCTTGGTGGAGGTGTTCACCTGGATGCCGGCCAGCGGCTCGAGCGTGCCGTGGCGGTAGTAAATCACCAGGCGATCGATCTGCCTGTGCAGGGAGCCGGAGATCATGGAGGCATCGGTGCTCTCGAGGATATCGGCCTCGTCTCCCTGCAGGCTCGCGCCGGTTCCCTCGCCACCGCCCGCCGACATCGTGGAAAGATCCGCGCCGCGGTAGAGGGCGGCCATCATGCGGTCCATGCGCTCGACGAGCGGGGGATAGGGCAGGTTTCCTTTGGCGGTTAGGTCGATGGATTCGATGGCGTCTGTGTTGCTCATGACCGCGGAGAACTCGGCCGCGAACGACTGCACGGCCGTCGCCATGGCGTCCCACTCGGTGGAGCCTTGGCTGGCGTTGGTCTTGCCTGCAATGCCCGGCATGCCGTGCCGGCCGCAGTAGATGAGCCAGTCCTTGAGCGGGGTGCTCTTGTATAGCCGGGCGATGGAGATGGCTTTGCCCAGGAAGGCCGGCGAGACGGTTACCAGCCAGCGCCCCGGCTCGAGGTCCTGGCCATACTGCGCGCTGGGATCGGCCAGGAAGCGCAGCCGGCCGAGCGTCCGCTCGAAGAACCAAAGAGGCGCAAAGCGCAGCTCGGCAGTGATGCCGCGCGTGGAGGATTGCCAGATCATCTCATGCACGGCATAGCGGCTGCTGACTGCATCCATCTGCTGACGGAAGAGCAGCTCCACGCCGCCGACGTGGTCGAGGTCGACCGCGCTCCTGCAGGAGAGATTGTCATAGAAGTACTCCAGGGTCTCCTTGTGGCGCTGCGCTTCCGGGCTCTTGTCCTTGGCCACGATCTCGTAGCCACGCGTGGCCGGGCCGCCCTCGCGCTTGGCCGCTACGTTGGGCACGACGTCGTCCACCTCTTTGATGGTGGCGATCACGCGGGCCAGTGGGCCGATGAAGCCGGCGTCGAACTGGTCGTGCTGTTGGCGCAGCTTAACGGGCGTGAGGTTCTTGATGGGGTTGAAGTGCCCGCGAATCTCCCTGGCAATGCGCTCTGCCTGCATAATGGAATCAGCGACGTTGGGCGTCGTGCTCAGCGGGCGGCCGAACTGGTCGAGCAAGGTTGCCATCAGAATACCAGGCTCCTTTCTTTGGCCACGGTGCCGGACGGCGCCGCGACGGAGGAGTACTCGAACTTGCGGGGCTTGAGCGTGCCGCCGATCGTCTCGGCCAGGCGCGCATAGGCCGCCGCCAGGAGAAGATGGTTCTCCTTCTTTCCAACATAGTGGATCGCGCCTTTGGCATCTTTCTCTGTGCAGCTACCGGCCAGGAAATGGGCGTCTATGCTCTGCGCAATAGCTTGTGCCCCGCTTCCCATCTGCGGCAGCCGCAACACGGGCTCTGTACGCAGAGCCCCATCGATGAGTTCAATAACGCCATCCTCGGCGGTGAGCAGCTCGCGCACGGCCTGGCCGATGACTTCGTCGCGGTTGCATTGGATGATTGGATAGTAGCGGTTGCCGTCCGGGTTGATTCCCAGCTTATGCACAATGCCGCTGCCCGGCTTGCGGCTGAATTCCACGGCGGCGCACTTGATGCCGTGCCACTTGTTGTTGGGGCCGTCCCAGGCAACGCCGCCAGGCATGTGGATGTATGCATTCTCCGGATTGTCGATCTGCGGTGCGTCCCAGTCCTGCAGGCCGTTGATGACCAGGCACAAGTCGCGGGTGAGAGAACGCTCTGCGCCGATATCGATAAACAGGCAGGATAGCTCCAGCGTGTTGAACAGCGCCGGGATGCGCTCGCGGCAGCGCTCCGGGCTGAGTTGCTCGGCCCAGCTTATGCGTTTGGCGGCGTCGCTATGGATCTCCCTCGAGATGAACCAGCAGCGGTCGCCGGTATCCATGCCGCCATAGCGGAGGGTCTTGGGGCTGGGCGTGAGGGAAAGTGTGAACTCTTCCAGGCTGCGCGCTTTGGCCAGGTGCGACGGCTCAACCTGCTGGGCCGCGCTCTTGGGGATGGCGAGGCGATCGCAGGCAAAGGCCACCATGGCGTCCGGATCGCGCACCGCGTTCTGGCACCAGTCGGCAATGATCATCTTGAGCGAGAGGCCGCTGCAGCACATCTGGCTTACGCGGATAGACCAACGCCGCGCCTTGATACGCAGGGGCTTCTGCGAGGTATATTTGATTGCCTCGCGATCGAGCTCGTCGCCGCAATGCGTGCAGGCCATGTAGTAGACTGCGTCGTGGTCGAAGTCTGCAATGGTCTCGGTACCGCGTTTGAAGTTGCCCTCATAGGATAGCTGCGGATCCGTGGTCGATGGCTTTCCGTCCATGGCCATGCGTGCGATCTGGGGCCAGGTCTCCTCCGGATTCATCTTGGTGCCGCAGGCCAGGCAGATTAGATCGCCCAGCAGCTTGGAGCCATCTTCCAGGAGCTTGTTCTGGCCGGCGCCGTGATAGCGCTGCGTGCCGATCCCCACGAACAGGCGAAGATCGGAGGCTGTCATGCGGCCCGGCAGGAACTTGCTTTTCTCTGGATCGATGTCGTCGCTTTCATCCTGGATTACGCAGTCCGCGGAGATGGATGTCGGGATCTTGTTCATTCCGCGCATGTAGCTCATGGCAGAGTGCTTGCCGTCGGTGTAAAGCATTGCGCCCTTGCGGTTGACGGTCTTGCCGGACTCGTTGACCTCTTTGCCGATGGTGATCATCTGGTTCAGCCAGGGGATCTGGTCCAGGACCTCGGGGCGCTCCTTGCCGTCTATGATGGCGCTGACCAGGTCGTTATCCGGCAGGACGTAATAGGAGTGCATCCAGCGGATGGCCGAGAGGTATTGCTTGAGGTGCAGCGACAGGATCGTTTTGCCGAACTGCGCGCCGCCGCAGACATAAATGTGAGCATCGGTGATGATCTTGCCGTAATCGAGCGTGCCGAACAGCTCCATGCGAACATCATCCGGGACATAGCTGACGTCGTTGCCCAGCACATAGTCGATGATGGCGATCACCAGGGCCAGCGGCTCGCGTCCCACGGTGGTGTACTGAACAAACTCGCTGCCCACGCGCACCTTGGCGTGCTCCTCCATGAACTGGCGGAACGTGGCGATCGCCGGGACGGTCAGCGCCGGGGCGTTGGCCTCGTGAAAGCGCTGGTCCAGTTGTGTGATGGCTGAGGTCATGCCGCCTTCTCCATCTCCTTGAGTACTGCTTTGCGCAGTTTCTCCCAGGCCTGCAGCGCGGCTGCATTGCCCATGCACTCCTCGTGCAGGGCGTCGATTGCCCGCTCCAGATTGTTCTTGAGCTGTTCCTGGAAGCGCTGGCGATCCAGCTCTAGCTGGTCGTCGCTGCGGCGCTCGCGCTGGGCCTGCAGCGCCAGGTTGCCGAACGCCGTGATCCGTTTCGGGTCGCGGCTCACGATGGCCTCCAGCGCGATCTGCTGCAGCGCTGTGGCGACCGCGTCGGAAACATCGCCCAACTCCTGCGCTGTCTCGCGGATGGACGCCGCGTCCACGAGGGCCTTCCGCAGATTGACTTCGCGGACCTCGGCGGTCATGTCCTGGTACCAGTCGCTCATTGCACCCAGAGAGGGAGGGCTCACCGTGGGGTGCAGCTCTTTGCCAATGAGAATGATCGCCTTGCGATAGCCCAGGTCGCGTGCCCATTCAAAGCACTGCAGCCGCTGCTCATCGGAGAGGGGCGTATCCCATCGATCTGCTCTGGGTTTGCGGGGCATGGCTCTCCGGCTAGTTGCGCAGCGGGCTGCGCGTCTTGATCTTGTCCCAGGTATCGGTCACCCGCACGGTCGTGCTCGTGTTGTAGAACGAGTATTCCAGGTAGTGCGTGGAGGGGTTGGTCGGCACGGTAGTGATGAGGCACCACCATTGCCCGTTGGTGGCATTGGCCACGACGCCGGTGTAGGTCTGCGACCAGGTCGTGTCGCCGATGGTCACGTCCACCTCCACATACGTGAGGTTATCGCGGGCCGTATTGGTTGTGCTGCCGGCATAGGCCACGCAGTTGGTCAGCAGCAGGGAATCGCCCTCAGTGAACTCGTAGTTGCCGGCGGGCAGCTCGATGGTGGCCTGCTCGCGCAGGTTCGTTACCGCCAGGGAGACCGGCAGCATCTGAGCGTCGGCGGGCGTGGTGCAGACGATCACTATGGGGCCGATCACCAGGACCGCCACCAAGATGGCGACGAGATCTACGAATGCGCGGCCTCCTCCGCCTGTCGGAACTTTTGATTTACTCATGTCGATCGACCCTTTCTGATGTTGGTTTGCGTGCATGAATCGTCCTGCCGTCAAATCGTCCTGTTAAATCGCTCCCTGTTCGCTGGCCTCCGCTGCGCCGGCATCGGTGAGCCACCAGTTTGTGGCCCGGAAATTGTCCACCTGAAAATCAATCCAGCCCTTGCGCCTGGCTGCCTGGATGTTCACCTGCAGGTCGAGCTTGGTGATGGGGTCGGCCAGCTCGATGTTCACCGCGGTGAGGAGATGCCGCTCGCCGATGGGCCGGCGGTTGTACTGGAAGAGGATCTTGAGAATGGTGAGTGTGATTAGTTTATCCATCAGAGGGGCACTCCACAGGCAGACGTTTTCCATTGCCGCGGTTACAGGGGAGCTGTGCAAATGCGCCGGTGAGCTTGTCGATCGCAGACCCGAACGAATTGAGGCGCTGATGAAGGTTGCGCGAGCGCGCCTCGTCCGATCGCTGGAGCCGTTCATACGACTCGCCGATCTCTGCCCCGACTTTGTCCAGGCGCTCGTGCAGCCGGGTCTGGCCTTCGTGGAGCTCCTCGCGAACCTCGCGCATATCGTTGCGCCATTCTTCGCGGTGCCGGTGCAGGTCTTCTTTCTTTGCGTACTGCCCCAGCTCGCGATCCAGCGGCGGCATCCGCCGGAACGAGGCGATGACGTTTACACCGAAAGCCAGAAGCGCGATGATGAACATGCCGCCGGTGATCCAGAGTGGGGTCGTCACAGGTAGAATCCTCCTATTGCACAGGCGAGCGGGAGCAATGCGAGCACAGGGAAGTAAGGGAGAGACGTCCTCAGCCGGGCGCAAACCCGACCGAGAACGTATGCGGTACGGCCCGAGCAAAGCCGTCTCCCCCTCGATGTAATCGAGGTCCGCCGTGCATCACCACGAGTCTGCAATGTAGAGAGAAACTGCATTACGGCGTAATTAAATCACGCCTGAAGGGCAGCTCCTAGGGGTGGGTGGGATGGATGGGATGGATGGAACTAAACTTTGAAAAAAGTTCAGAATTGGCTGGCTCAGCGGCCAGAAACGCTACTGCACCTGCACGATCTCGTTACAATGCGGGCAAGCAAACTCCGTCTGCGACAGCAGCCGCTCCGGTATGATCTTCTCGCAGGCCGGGCACCGCGTCGGTTCCGATGGGGGAGTTACAGGACGCTGGTGGCGGAGCTCGGTGAGCAGCGATTCTAGGATGCGCCCTATCTGTTGCTGATCCTTCCGCATGTGCGCCACATGAATCCAGATGAACAGCGGCGCAAGCGCGATCATGCAACCAATGATAACAGCGAGCAGCCATACGAACCCTCCCAAAAACAGATAATCCATCGATCCCCCTTAGTTATGCTTCAAACTCCTTGATCATATTCTCGAGAAGCTTGCGCTTGGATGCGGGCAAGGCTTCAATCCGTTTCGCCAGCGCGCGTGCGCGCTCTCCGACAGGTGCCGCGGCTTGTACGGCCAGCTCCACGCCCCCTGCATCTGAGCCAGTGAGTAACTGCTCAGGAGACACCGCAAGCACCTTCGACAGCGCCGTCAGCTTATCACCGCCCGGGATGCTGCCATTGAACCAGCGCGACACCGTGGCTTGCGTTACACCCATATTCTCCGCCAGGACCGTCTGAGTGATGCCTCGCTCTTTGAGCAGCGTTTTCAGCCCCAAAGAAAATCTACGTTTAGTTGTATTTTCCTCTTGCAAGAATCTCCGCCTACGCATATACGTGTTGTTGTAACGCGGTACAAAACTGAGGATACGCCTCCTCATGAGATCGCACAACCGAAAAGAGGGCATCGCCGTGAGTGAGACACTGCTGAAGAATCTGGGCGCGGAGTGGCGCGTGATCGACATCTGCGAGAATGGCGAGCGCGAGCGCGTGCTGGTGTTAGTGAAGAAGCCGATCGAGGCACGCGAACACGCCAAAGCTCAATTGAAAAGCAAGGGGTGGACCTACCGTTCTGCCGCCCCCCTCCTCAAGGTCAATTTCGTGAGCCTGAGTCGGATTCTGAACGGGCAGTACTCAAACCGTCGCGTTATGAAAGCTATCGAAAATCTTCCGAAGCGAGAGCAAATGAAGGCCCGCAGCCATGTGGAGTAGGAGCGCAATGAAATCGTCCTCACGCCAGAGAGCACCACGAATACCTGGCATCTGTGCCGACTCCGCCGCACTCGGCGTGACTCGACAGCACCTGTTCGCGGTGCTCACCGGTCGCCGGGTGAGCAAGAGCCTCACACGCCGGTACCAGGAACTGGTGGCCGCAAGAAGAGCATAGCCGTTACGAAGGGAGTCTATCTGATGGCAATGGCATCACTATTTGACGCACAGCACCGACTCAGACGGATATCGGAGGATGCACTCATTAATCGCATCAGCGCCTTCTCAGAGTTGCTGACAGAGGAGCACGCATCTCGTTCCTCTCGTCTGTCACGCTGGCCGGCGTCAGGCGAAATGGTACTCGCCCAACTGGATGCGACGGTTACCGAATTGGCATTCCGTTTTGACATGGCTCTGAGCCATCCCGAAATAGCAGGGGATTAGACTATGGTACCGGCATCACCGTTGGACGCACCGAGCAAGGCGCGCGGCTCCCTTCTGGATCCCCCGACACAGCTTGACCTGTTCGACCAACAGAACGAGCTCACCCTCCCCAACGAGAAAGACCTCTTCCGTGTCACCGAGGTTGCCGAATTCTTGAAGTGCTCGTGGCAGCAGGTGGCCAACCTGATCGACGCCGGTGACCTCGAAACCATCGCCATCAACGAACACGTGCGGCCCCGGCCGCAGAGACTGCATCGCCGCGTGACGGGCCGCAGCCTGCACGCGTTCATTAACCGCCGGCGCAAGCTGGCACTATAGAGGGGAGAGCGCCATGAGCGAGAACTGGGACACCTACGACCCCGCGTTCCAGATCGCAGAGCAGGAGCTCAAGGATCCTGTGAGTGAGATTCCTCAGCCGCTTCTGCAGCCACTGAAGAACCTGGCTTTGGATCTCTGCTGCGCTCGCGTCGATCCTGCAATATCTCAACAGCCTTTGCCAGGTGAGAGCAGAGCTCGGCCACTCGCGTCCAAGGTCGCTCTGTTCGTTCTTCGACACGGGCAAGCCGTTTCTCCATCTCTTCGTAGCGCGCTTCAAGAGCTGCCAGGCGTTCCCTCCGCTCTATCTCGCTTTTCCGAATCATCATGGGCAGAGCATAACACGCCGTCGACTGGCGGCAAAGAGGGAAAGGGGTAGAAGTATGGGCACGAGCAATGCACCACGAGAGACAGTCGGAGTGTGCGTCGTCCAGGCTATGGACGTGGCACTGCAACTGAGGCGCTGCGCGGAGGCGCTGCGCGGGACTCAGCGCGAGCTGAACCATGCGATGGGGCACGTGAGCCCCAATGCAGAGGACTACACACACCTGAGCGCCCTGGCGCTGGCGGTTACTCGCTCACAGGTGGCCGCGGCCAATTTGAGCCACTTCCTGTCGCCGGTTCGGCTGCTGGATCTGATCGAGTTTGCCGGGGTTAACAGCGCCGGCCACGAGGAAGTGGCCGCGATTATCGCTGCCGCATCGGAAGCACCAGCACAGAAGAGGAGCACACCATGACGTTACTACTCGCAGCACTATTCATTGTGGCCTTCCAGCTCCCCTGGATCTGGTGGCCGGTCGCCCTCATCGCCTGGGTATTCAGCCTTGGGATGGAGAACGCGCGGCGCGATCGCGACCTGGCACTACAGACCAGGAACTCGCACGACATGGCGCTCCGTGCCCGACACGATGACGCCCACCTCGAGCAGCTCGTGCCCGGTTCCATGGAACTGAAGGCCGCGCCGAACCTGCAGCCGCAGATCCTCTCCACCCTCAACACGATCGCTTCGCGCCTGGGTCCGGACGCCGTGCGTGAGGTCGACCTCCCGGCCGAGGACGCCGCACCTGGAGCAGCAGCATGATCAAGATGGACACTGCCTGCATGTTGCGGTTTAGCGAGACGGGCGAGGAGCTTCCGGTTGTGGGCCTGGAGTTCCTTGGCGGCGGGGCTATCAGCGACATCACGACGCTGGAAGATGGCAAGCCCATTCACTACGACGCGCTCGTGCTTGCGGACGAGTGCGACATTGAGCTGATCTCCTGCAAGCGCCTCAGCGAGGACGAGATGGACCGGATCAGCAGAGAGATGGATGAGGAGGGACCTTGGGTATGAGTAAGCAAACAAGAACCTTACTGCTGAAGCGACTGCGCAAGACGCCCAAGGAGGCACTGGTTGCGACGCTCTGCATGGTGTGCGAGCAGTCGATGTTGAGCGATCAGGTCGACGGCCTGCTCGAGGTCTACACGATGATGTATCGCGGATCAACGAAAGCGCAGTGCCAGGCAAAAGCAGCAGAGTGGGGAATCGTGCTCCATGGATAAGACGAAACAGGAACCAATCGAACCGGAAGTGTTGCCGGCCGTAGCCGAGCAGGACGAGTACGCCAAGCGGGTGGTGAAATTACACGTCGCGGCAGGGCAGCACGCTAGCGCAGCGGTCTACTGCGCGGCGGCTGCCGGGGCCGTGATGCTCCAAAAGAAGAAGGCGCTGGGATGGGGCAAGGGCTTCACGAAATGGAAAGAGACTCTCGTGCTTCAGGATGGGATGAAGATCAGCCCGAGAACGGCAGACAACTACATTGCCCTGGCCAAGGAAATGGACGCGAGAATCAAGCTCCTGCAGGCCAAAGAGCCAAATTCCCCATTAGTGGGGAATTTACCCGAGGGCCAATTTCGCAAGTCGCTTGCGAAATTGCCAGAGGGCCAGGTCTCCACGCTCCAGCTCTTGGCTGATTTCGATCCCGCTGAGGTCAACAACCTGCGCCGCGAGGCGATTGTGCAGGCCGTCAGGCAGGTCACCAACGAGCAATCGCTGATGGCGCTATACGAGGACTGGGACATCGTGAAGCGACCCAAGCCGAAGGGTGGGGCACGACCGCCGAGCAAGAAGACCCGCCAGGAACTGGAGCGCGAGGTCGCCCGCAGGTACTGGCCGGAGCTGATGAACCAGCTTGAGGTTCAGGCACTGAAGCACCGGACGCATGTGCATCTTACCCAGGAACAGCTCCACGATATCTACGGGCTGCTGGGCGATGTGCGGGCCGCAATAAAGGAGTGTCTCACGTGACCACTGCGCTCTCATCCGTTGTTGCGGCTCTGGACATCAACGCGTCGCAGGAGGATGCCGCCTTCTTCGCGCAGCTCCCGGCCTGCGTACAGGATGATGTGATGAGGTGGACAAAGGTGTTGACGCGGGTGTTCCTTGCAGCGCGGCCCACGGCCGCATGCAAGGCCATTGCACGTGAGCTGCAGCTCCCAGGCATGAGCGACAAGGCGATCGAGCGGAACTATTACCGGCTGCGCCAGGGGGCGTCGTGGCGAATCCTTGTGAACGGGCGCAAGCTGCGCGGACCGCTCCGGACTGCCGGGACGAAGAGCTTCATGAGCGAGGCCGTGTGCGAGGCATGGATGGCCGAGGGCCTGAAGTTCCAGCGCAAGTACAAGCCGGCATGGCGCAGCCTGGCGCGCCGGTACCGCCGTGGCGAGAAGATTGGCGACGTCTCCTGGCGCACGGTCTGGAAGCATCTGCATCCGGGTCAGTCGCTCCCTTCGCAGATCCCTCCGGATATGCCGCTGCCGCCGGGGTGGACCTATGAGAACTTCATGAAGCACAAGCCGCGCAAAGTGGAAGAGGTGCAGGCGCGCATCGGTGCGCGGGCGGCGTACAAGCACCGCTATCACGTGCACACCACGCGGGCGGGGATGCACGTTGGTGAGGGCTTCGTCTTCGACGATATGTGGCACGACATGAAGCTGAACTTTACCGGCCAGCGCAGTTCCGTGCGCCCACTGGAGCTTGGCGGCGCGGATGTGTTCAGTGGCTACAAAATGCAGCCTGGCTTTCGCCCGCGGCGCACGCGCGAGGATGGAACGCGCGAGAACCTCACAGAGAAGGACATGCGTTTCTATCTGGCCCACGTGCTCTGCAACGTGGGCTTCTATCGCGATGGTTGCACGCTCTATGTGGAGCACGGCACCGCGGCGGTGCGCAACCGCAAGGACCACCCCCTGCGCGACATCCTGTCGGACATCAGCGGCGGACGCATCCGGGTTGAGGATTCCGGCATCGAGGGCGTGCGCCAGTATGCCCAGCTCTACCGCGGGCAGGGCAAAGGCAACCCCCGCCTCAAGGCCGGCTACGAGTCGCTGCATAATCTCTGCCACAACGAGACATCCAACCTGCCGGCACAGACAGGCAAGGACCGCGACAATATGCCTGAGTCGCTCTATGGCCGTGACGAAATCAACACGAAGCTTTTGATCGCCTCTTACGCCCTTACGCCGGAGCGTGCAGCGTTGCTGCGCTTTCCTGTGATGGAGTGGAATCTGGGCGTAGAGGCAATCCTTGACGCCTACTACAACATGAACCGCCGCGTGGAGCACGACCTCGAGGGCTGGATCAAGCTGGGCCACGTGAAGCACCAGTTCCGCCTGGGAACGGGTGACGGATGGCACGACCACACTGATCTCGAGGAGCTGAGCGATGTGCAGCGTGCAGCGGTTGAGGCATATGCGGCGCTTGAGGACAATCACCGCGTGGTGCGTAAGAGCCCCTGGGACGTCTGGAGCGAGGGCCAGGACGGGCTTGTCCGGCTACCCCAGCACAACATCTGGCTTATCTGTGGTCAGGACCTGTGTCTGCCGCGATCCTGCCCGGCCAGTGAGCAGATCGTCTTTGAGGACCAGCAGATTGATCCGGAGCCGATGATCTTTGAAACCCGGTACCGGGACCATGAGGGGCGCGAGCTGCGCCTCGCTGAGGGCCGTGAGTATCTATGGCTGATTAACCCTTTCGACACGCGCCAGCTACTCGTAGGCGAGAAGCACGGCGGCTACCTGGGGACGTGTCAGCGCTGCGACGTTCCGGGCAAGCTGGATAACGATCGGCTCATGGCGGAGATGGGCCGCGCCGCACACCTGGAGAAGCTGTCTGCGCAGGAGCACATCGCCCGCAACCGCACCGAGATCAAGAAGCGCACGGAAGACGCCAGGCACAACGCCGCCGTCCTCAATGGTGCGCCAATGCTGCCGGAAGAGCACCAGGCGGTGAGCGAGCGCCGCCGCCGTGTGCGGGCGGTAACAGACAAGGACTTCCAGGACTTCGCCCCCACGGCCCCGGCCGCAGCGGGTGAGGACGCCGATTACGCCGTCAGTATGGAGGAACTCTCTCAACTCTAGAAAACCGAGCACCAACAAAGAAAGGGCATCACCATGACAGAAGAACAGGAACACGAGGATCTCGATCAGGTCGCACGCGAATGCGCAGGCCATGACGGAATCAACATCCCGAGACAGGTCGTCACCAAGGCAACCGCGGAGCTGCCGGAGAAACAGCGAGCGCTCATTCGGTGGCTCTACACGACCGCTCGCGACAAGCGCTGGTCGTGGAGCGAGCTTGTTGACTTTGCGGGGTACAGCACGACCACCTGGTACCGCATCTTCCACGGGAAGCGCAGGGACAACAAAACAGGCAAGCTGGTCTCTCTCGATCGTGTTTGCGGGGAACTGACCAAACTCAAGAAGGAATACGGCCAGCCCGCCTTTGACGGCACCGAGCACCCCTTCGTGGAGACCAGCGTGTGGGAGCGCGTGGACTGGCTGTGCAACAAGGTCTACTCCCGCAAGAAGCTGGGCTTCATCTATGGCGAAAGCCACATAGGCAAGACCATCTGCATGCAGGAGTTCCAGCGGCGTAACAACCACGGGCAGACCGTCTATTGGGAGCTGCCGCCTTCAGGAGGAGTGCAGCTCATGACCCGGTGTTGGGCAAGGGCGCTGCACGTAGCCGCGAGCACGACGTTTGAGAAGATGCAGGACGCCATTATCGGTGCCGTCGATCGCGAGATGCTCGTGCTGACAGATCAGGTGCACCGGATCTTCTACAGCTACCAGAAAACGTCCATCATGCGCTGCCTGGACGTTCTGATGTACGTCCACGATCGCACCCATTGCCCGATGGTGCTCTGCGGAACGAATGTCTTCCGGGAGCAACTGCACGAGGGGCCGCTCAAGCAGTACCTCAAGCAGCTCCGCCGCCGCGGGCTCTACGAGCTGCAGCTCCCGGACGTCGCCCCCCGCAAGGATCTGGACATGATATCAGCGGCCCACGGCCTGCCACCGGCAACCGGGGAAGCGGAGAAAGTGATGCTCCAGATCGCCAAGGACCACGGTCTGGCTATGTTCTTCACCCGGCTGGAAGATGCCAGGGAGTTTGCCGCGAAGCGCCGCCAGCCGCTTGACTGGAAGCATTTCGTCAAGGCTGTCGCGATCGTAGAGAAGATGGCCAAACTACCGGAGGGCAGACTATGAGCGAACGCATGGACAAGCAGGCTGAGCAATACTTCCCGGACGTGAAGCGCCTCCTGGAGCCGCGTATCGGCAAGGAGAAAGCCATCACAATCGCGGACATCACCGAGACTGTCGGGATCCACGATCGCCGCATAACCGAGCACCTGCTCGAGACCCGGCTGCGCAGCTTCGGGTTCCTGCTGGTGGCCGGCGCACATGGCTACTATCGCCCCACGGAGGCCAAGGAAATCAACACCTATCGCGGATCCCTGCACCAGCGTCACCGCAAGATGCAGCGCCGAGAAGAAACCGTCGTACACATGGCGCGCATCGAGGGCTGGCCGGAACAGGGCGAGGACTTTGTCAATCCCCCGGACCATTCCCCCGAGCTGTTCGCCATGCACCGTCCGAGCAACACCCAAACACAAGGAGTCCCCGCATGAGCCCGAGAAAAGCACACCCCTGGATCAACAGTGCCGGCCAGACCGTGCCGGCGCAGTACGTCCCGCAGCGAGACAAGAAAGCCACGGCTGTAGTGGTCCGGATGGCCAAAGCCGCCTTCAAACTGAGTCAGAAGCTGGGAGAACTGCGCAACGAAACGATCATCACGGTCAACGCGTTTGTTGACTGGTCCGCCGCTCAGAGCAACGTCAAGACCCTGGGAGGAGAGAAGGGGAACGTCAACCTCACCAGCTTCGACGGGCTCTCCCAGGTGCGCATCCGCAGACCGGAGTACATCGAGTTTGACGAACGCCTGCAGCAGGCCAAAGCGTTGATCGACCAGTTCCTGAAGGCGCGCGCATCCGACAGCGTCGACCAGGCGCTGATCCAGCTCGTCACCGCCGCCTTCACGACCAACCGCGACGGCCGCGTCCGGGCCGATGCTGTCCTGGCCGTGCAGCGCCGCGTCAAACTCAGCGACCCAACGTGGCGCAACGCGATGGAGCTGATCGAAGATAGCAAGACCGCGATCCAGTCCAAGACCTACATCCGCTTCTACGAGCGGGCAACCACCGAAGACGAGTGGGCGCTGATCCCCCTCGACATCGCATCCGTATAGGAGCAGCCATGAGAAACTACGACTTCACAGCCATGCGTCCGGGCGGATACATGAACTGGCCGGGCCAGCACGTCACAGCCAGTGCGAAGATCCGCGCCGTCGTGATCATCATGTTCCGCAAATGGTTTGGGCACGATCCGTGTTTTCACTGGCACGCAGACGGCTTCATGGCAGAAGCCTGGGACAATCGCGGAAACAAGGTGCAGCTCTCGCAGACCAACAGAGACATGCGCCCTATTGCACTACTCCCCGCACACATCGAGGAGACAGCATGAAGCTCGTCATGAATCAGCATGTCCGTGATTGCATCAAAGAGCTAGAGGCCGCCATGGATGACTACGATGCCCTCACGATGGTATTGGGTAACCCGGATACATGCCACGCAGCCGCAGTGGATGCCGGTGCGCACAGAATGAGAAGGCAAGACCACATTATAGCCATTGGCATGCGTCTCCTCAATCACGCATCGCGCGGCAAGCGCTACCCACACATGACAAAGCTACGGGCAGACAAAGCCAGAAGCACATCCAAAAAACCTCGGGTGCGGAAGCCAAAGTACGGCCCCACGCTGATGGAATCCCTGTCCAATGGAGCCCTCTAATGCCAGCCCTGAACTACTCTGATCAGTTCGCCCCCAAGGTGGAGAGCGGCGACAAGCGCCAGACCATCCGCGCCCTGCGCAAGCGCCCGATCAAGACAGGTGACATCCTCTACCACTTCCACGGCCTGCGGCACCCCGGCTGCCGCCGCCTGGGCTACTCGATAGCGGAGGAGGTC
>Ga0307928_10000406_pt1 | contig 32938 bp, 40 predicted proteins | sample AceLakmetagen232_FD_201815 | JGI IMG/M metagenome (GOLD analysis project Ga0307928, IMG submission 201815) | Saline water microbial communities from Ace Lake, Antarctica - #232 | ecosystem: Environmental > Aquatic > Non-marine Saline and Alkaline > Saline | place: Antarctica: Ace Lake... | reverse complement strand
AAAAGAAATTAACGACAACGCAGACATTGATATCACGGTATCAGAAATCCCTACCAAGCTAAAGAAATAAACTATGACAAAGGTATTACTAGACACAGATAAAGCAGCAGTAATCGGAGCAGTTAGCGGTGCAACTGTTACAGACGCGGGAACACCAGCCTCAGATGATAAGGTGCTTATTCAAGATACTAGTGATTCCGACAACCTAAAGTACGTCAACATTGCAGACCTGCCAGGTGGCGGAGTTGACGTACTTTCTAACGTAGCAACTGCTAGGATTATTGGACGAACGACAGCAGGGTCAGGTGACTCCGAAGAACTTACTGCAAGTGCTACACGGACATTCCTTAATGTTGCAGACGGGGCGACAGCAGACCAAGACCTATCAGCACTAGCACCTATTGCTAACCCAACCTTTACAGGTGAAATTGGCATAGGCTCTGTAAACGTATCAGAAACAGAGCTAGGTATTCTTGAAGGAGCTACTCTTACTACAGCAGAACTAAACAAGATGGACGGTGTAACAGCTACCACCGCAGAAATAAACTACGTAGACGGGGTAACAAGTGCCATTCAAACTCAGCTAGATACAAAAGCAGAAGATGCCGCTGACGTAGGACTAGGTAATGTAGACAACACTAGCAACGCTACTGAGCGTGCAGCAACAGCCACACTTGAAAACAAGCGTATAGAGCCGCGTGTCAGCTCTAGCGCATCAGGTAACATAACTCCAACTAAGGTAGACTTTGACCGCTACATCCGTACCGCACAGGCAGCCGCTATCACCATTAGTAACCCTACTATGGACATCGGCGAGGTGGTGGCAGTGCAACTAACTGACAACGCTACAGCTAGAGCTATCACTTTTGGTACTCACTACATGGCACTGGACGGACTAGCATTACCTACCACCACCACTGTCTCAAAGGTAATGGCAATTGTGCTGGAGAAAGTAACGGCGACCAAGGTACTTGTCAGTTATGTAAACGAAGCATAGTATGGAAGTAACACAAGGACCTTTATACCCATCCGTCGGAGTAAATTACTCTTACGGTGGAACAGACTGGGCTAACCCAAGCGACATAGTTTCTGATAATAGTACGTTTGCTTCGGTTACAACAGGAGAAGGTGGCGGCTCAAGTAATTTGACTGGCACTTCCTTTGGTTTTTCGATTCCTTCGGGGGCTACAATAGATGGGATAAAAGTTGAAATAAAAAGGTACGAAGGTGCTGCTTCCCACAACATGAAAGATGTAAATGTGGTAATAAGAAAGGCGAACAGTACCTTTGGCTCAACAAATAAAGCTACCTACACTGAGTTTCCAACAGTTTCAGCCTACGAAACTTATGGGGGGGTTTCTGATTTATGGGGTGAGGCATGGACACCTTCTGATATCAATAATGCCAACTTTGGGATAGGTTTTTCCTCAAGCAACGGTTGGACCTCTTCAGGAACAGCTTATGTCGATACCATGAGAATTACTGTTTATTACACCGCCGCTTCATCCTACAACCCAGCCTTCGCTCACCGCAGATTACTGCTATAATAATTTAACATGACCCCACTAATCCCATCAGGTAGACACTGGATAACCACCGAGTACAACAATCAAGACGACGTAGCTAACTTTTGGACTTTAGCTGAAGCTGAAGGCAGTACCGTAAAAAACCCCTTATTCTCTTTTGGTGGTATGTAATCCCCACACTTAACATTTAATTAAAAGTATGACATTGTTAAAATATATAAGATAATGAATGAAGAAGTGAGATACAGCAACAGAGAGCTAGACCATTTTCTAACGGATATAAAAAGTCAGTTAAACCGAATTGAAGAGCAGACAACTCGTACAAACGGTAGAACCACCCGTAATGAAAATGATATCTCCAAAATTAACACTAAAATCAACACCACTATCCTAGTAGGGGGTGTGATGTTACCAATGATTATATCTTTAGTGACTTGGATATTTGTTAATCAATTAGATGGAATAAAGCGAGCTATTCCATCTATAGTGTCAGAGTCACTAGCTGATTATGAGTTTGAAATAGTAGAATAATATGAAAGCTAAAGCCACAAAGAAAACAGGTAGAAAAGTAGTAGGAAAAGGTCGTTTAGTAAAGAAAATATCACCGCGTAAAAAGCGTGGTTCACGTTATGCCTAAATTCTTATACCAGCCGGTCTATCCCTTTCATCTTAACCAGAAGTTTGGTGAGAATAGTGCCTGCTATAATTCAGAGACAAAAAAGGTAATCACCTGCAACGGAAATAAGCCTCCTAAGGGCTACCGTTCGCTCTATGGAGCTGGAGGCCATAAAGGGATTGATTTACGTGCTGGACATGGCCAAGAGGTCTACTGTGCCGCTACAGGCGTTATAGACTCTATAGACACCGACCCTAAGAGCGGATTAGACGTTCGCATTCGTACAGATGTTGACGGTGTTAAATATTTGCATATTTATGAGCACTTGTTGGGATATCACGGTAAAAAGGGTGACCTAGTATTTACAGGCCAGATAGTTGGATGGGCCGACAATACAGGATGGTCTTCTGGCAATCATTTGCATTTTGAATTGAAGAAAAAAAAGGGAACACGTTGGGTTTCAGTTGACCCACTGCCTTTAATGACCCCTCTATTTGCACGAACCAAGTTGTTATACTCTGACAAAAACAAATGGATAAGAGAGGTACTGGCCAAAATCTTGGACTCTTTACAAGACCGTTTAAGAAAAAAAGATGAAGGAACTGATAGTTAGTATTTTTGTATCAACAGTCATTTTTTTTGGTATAATGTTTGTATTACACGCATAATTATTCTCTATGTATCAACCAGCCGAAATTAGAAAAGCTCTAGTCCCTGCTGTAGTAGCAGCTATCCTTGCCTTGTTAGGTCACTTTGGTTTGACTGAGGTAATGTCGTTGGGTGAAGCTGTCACATATGCTGCTATTGCTGGCCTTACTTTTCTTATCCCCAACCAACCAAGAAACTAGCTTTAGACAATGTATAATATATGGACCAGCTTTCGAGTTGGCCTAGAAATTAATCTAAACGTATGAAATGGATAATCCTTGTGGGGATTACCGTGGCGTTAGGATTGGTTGCTCTTGAAGCAACAAATGGAGGTACCATGTACAATCAAGAAACCAAGACCGAACAGGTTGAGGTGGACATGCTCAATAAACGCATAACCGACGCACAAGACGCGGCCAAAGCAGACATAGCGGCAAAAGCCCAATCTGCCTATGACGCAGCCTTTGAAGAAGCTATGACCGAAATTGAGCTAGAGGTCACTACCAACTTCCGCAAGGAAATTGAGACTCGTGAACTCGAACTAGCAAAAGAGGTAGAGAGTTATTGAAGAGATGTATCAAATCTAAAACGATATATCTCTCATATCTCTGACGAATACGGTGTTAGTGCCAGCATGGTAAATGCCGTAGTAAGTTGCGAAAGTCAGTATCAGGTGGATGTGCAATCTCGACACCGATACTCATTCTCAGATGCCTCAAGGGGTATCTATGAAGGACAACAGGAACAGAGTTTTGGACTAGTACAAATTCACTTACCTGACCATCCTTCTGTAACCTACGAACAAGCCATTGACCCAGACTTTGCTCTCCGCTTCCTGGCGAAGAACCTCAAGCAAGGGAAGGGGGCGATGTGGACTTGTTATAGAGAGATTGCAATGAGGTAAAAATCCACTCAAACATCGTGCGTAAAAATAGCCCTAAGTGGGCTATTTTTATTATCAAAAAGTTATCCCCAGTTGCCATTATGAGGCCATTGTTACAACTGTAATAATTGTGTTATATTGTAGGTATTAGAAGTAACGTATAAAACAATATGAATAAACAAGATTTGATTTTTTTGGGACTAATGATAGTTATATCAGTCGCCCTCACAATCATCATTGCCGAACTATCCGGCATATCAGATAGCTTTATCAGTAGCATATAAAATATGTCTTACCCAACAGATGAGAAGGATCCAGGACAAGCATTTGATTGGCATCATGAAAGCCTTTTCAACAATGCGCCTTATAGTCATCCGACTATGATTGAGAAGTTGGCAGACGGAGAGTTTATCATCGAAGGCAAGAGGTCGAACTTCGATGATGCAGAGATGTACGCCTATCACCACAGTGGGAGTGAAGTGGTATGGGACGCTCTTAGACAGAAAGAGCAGGGCATCGCTTTAGACGGTCAAATATTTTAGCTTATGAAATGCAAGAACCCAGACCACTTAACCAATCTCATATTCTTTGATGGTTGCTGGAGTTGTCAACATGTCCTCGATTGTGGAGCTAGTAATGAGGAGCTGGTTGAGAGAAAGAACAGATTACTAAATAAGAGCAAATTCCATCAAAATGAAAATGGACAAACGAACTAAGAGGATGATGTTGGACCATTGTGCAGACCCCTTATTTATCACCCAGGCAGAGATACGCAGGAAGTTGAAGCTAAAGCAGCCCAATGACTTCTATCGTTTATTCTACAAGGTGATGAAAGAAGAATCACTTAAAAACATCTAATATGGAAATTACAAACATAACAACCTCATACACCCGCAAAGCCAACCATGCTCTTTATGGCGGTGGACAGTATGAAAGCTCTGACCACTTTGCTTCCTTATCTGCTGAGGTAGCGGAAGGTGAAGACATTGTAGTGGTAGAGAACGAATTAAGAACCGCATGTGTAGAGATGGTTAATCAAGCCATCCTGGAAGAGATATCCACCTTTCAAGGTGGTATAACCGCTGAAAGGTTCTACACTTACTTGAGGGATTATGTGGCCAATAGAAGTGTAGACAGTGCCACTTATGAGGATTGTAACCTTGCTCAGAAAGCTATCCTGCAAGCTGTGAAAAGAGGAAAGCAAATGGGTAAAAGAGATACCACCCCAACGATGAAGACACACCACTCACTAGTTAATAAAGACGCTAACAAAAAATAATCAATATGAAAATGCAAAAGAAAGATACAGGTAACGGGGGAGTAGCATACGCACGGAAGGAAGCTTACGAATGGGAAGGTACTCAGTACGAGGCAGATATTAAGAACGAAGACACCATCACCATTAAGAATGAAGGAGCTGTTGAAGACGGTGGGCAGTATGGTGAACAATTCTACCTGAATATTGAGACCAGAAATGGAGAAAAGAAGCTTAAGATAAACCAAACTTCTATCAATATCTTAATAGACGCTTTCGGAGAAGAAAGCCAACAGTGGGTTGATAAGGAGGTAACTGTTTATACCAAGAAAGACATAATCAATAACAAGAAGGTGGTTATCGTATATCTAGCACCTAGTGGCTACATTTTGGATGAGTGGGGAGAATTAGTGAAGGAAGAACCGAATGTACCTAGAGAAGCTCCAGAAGAAGAAGAGAAGTCTGACGCACAAAAGGAGGTCGAAGAAATAAGAGCCACTGACGCTGAGGCTTCACCTTTCTAGGCTTATGTCACGATACCCAACAGGAAAACAGCAGATAAAGGTGTTAGAGATCCTATTGGAAGCTAACGGTGAGTGGGTATCGAAGCATTACTTTATCCGCGAACTAAACAAGGAGTTAAGTGCATAAATTATGAAATGGATTACTGAACTAGGAACAATTTTTGAGAGAAACAATAAAATATACAAAATAATAGGACAAACATCAGGGCAAAAAGTTGTTTATTCAATTCCTGTAGAAGAACCTGTTTGCGAACATTGTGGAAATAGATTTATAGAGTCCGATGTAGAAGATTCTCAGAATTTCCAAGAGAGCATTAAACCAGTAAAAACGCTATGAACACAAAACACACAGAGCATTATAAGGATAAGATATAAGGTGTATGAAAGTAATTACTAGAAAGGAAATGTTAAGGATGCCGAAAGGTACTGTTTACTCATATTATGAGCCTCATTTTTTTAGAGAATTAGAAATTAAGGCAGACGACCCTGAGAACTACGACAACGATTGGTTATTTGACAGCATTGTTGGGGCTGTTAAGAACAATGGTTCTGGTGATTTTTCAGATAAGTGTACCTTAATGAAGGCAGGGGAAAGTGTTGAGGTAGATTTTGAGTACACATCAAGAGATGGAATGTTTGAAGATGAACAACTATATGCTGTGTACGAAAAAGAAGATGTAGAGAAGTTAATAGCTAGATTACAGCAAACACTATGAACACAAAACACCACACCAGCCTAAAAATAGCCAAACAACTAGCAGAAGCAGGGATTGTGATTATAATCCTAAATAATATGTTAGCAAAAGAATATGATTAACCAAGTTATACAAAGAGATTATTAACCCTAAAGAATAAAGATATGAAAAAAACACTAACCAAAAATAAATATAATCTGTATCACGTTAAAGATGGTGTGAAAATTGAGGGAGTGCATTCTGGACTTCGTGGAGATATTTCTGATGGACTTTATGGAAATGTCTCTGGACTTCGTGGAGATGTCTATGGACTTCGTGGAAACGTCACTGGACTTTCTGGAGATGTCTATGGACTTCGTGGAAATGTCTCTGGACTTCGTGGAGATATTTCTGATGGACTTCGTGGAAACGTCACTGGACTTTCTGGAGATGTCTCTGGACTTCGTGGAAATGTCACTGGACTTTCTGGAAACCTCGATGACTGTGAAATCACAGATGAGGATAGAAAAAAAGGTATTGATGTTAATGAGTTAATTCAAGAATAAAGATATGAACAACTACACACAAAGACGATTGGAAAGTGAACTATTTAAATTAGTAATTGATTTAGTCTGGTCAGCGACAGACGGTGGATGTAAATTAAAAGAAAGCGACTTTAGCCATTTTGAAGAGCCTTTATACGAATGGACAGAACTTGTAAACAAATTCTCCACCTCAATCGCACAAGCCGATCAGGAGATGTTGAAGAGGGTGAAAGATTGGGCAAAAAGTAAAAAAGAAAAATTGACTATGAAATGGGATGAGGATAAAGCAAAATCAACAGTTTACGACTCAATCATATTTAACTGGGATGATTTTCCCCTCCTCTCCTCCCTAGACAAAGAGATTATTAACCCTAAATAACACCTATGACTAACCCAACAATAGAAGAAACCCTAGACGAAGTAGAAAAGTACTGGGACACAGACCGCACCGAAGCCACCAGGGCAATTATGATTTACCCAACGATTAAATAACACTTATGAACACATATAAAAAAGAAGGAACGATTAAAGGAGAGCTAGTAGTTGATGGCGATTTAATACTGACAGGTAACCTACTCGTAGAAAAAGCGATTGACGTAAAAGGAAGTATCGACTGTGCTGGTTACTCCATCAAAGCAGATTACTCCATCGAAGCAGGTAGCTTCATCGAAGCAGGTAGCTTCATCGAAGCAGGTAGCTTCATCAAAGCAGGTAGCTTCATCAAAGCAGATTACTCCATCAAAGCAGGTAGCTTCATCGAAGCAGTTAGCTCCATCAAAGCAGGTGACTCCATCGAAGCAGGTGGCTTCATCAAAGCAGATTACTCCATCGAAGCAGGTTACTCCATCAAAGCAGATTACTCCATCAAAGCAGGTGACTCCATCGAAGCAGGTAGCTTCATCGAAGCAGGTAGCTTCATCGAAGCAGGTAGCTTCAGTGGAATATCAGCAGGATTGTATATTACTGCGAAAGAAACTGTATCTTGCGGCTTAAAAGTGTTTGCTGGTATTGGTGTCTGGAGAGAAATTACCGATGCTGAAAAAACTATTACTTGTTCAAAGTTAGAAAAGGGGAACGTAGCATATGGCCTGTTAAAAGAAACTGGCATCACTCCGTCCTTATCAGGAAAAGAAGTGTCTGTCACAGTAGACGGCAAAACATACACGGCGGTAATTAAGTAAAATTAAACAATAACTATGACTAAGAAACACGTACCAGACCTAGAACACTGCCAAGAGCTAGACCGACTGTGTAAATAATGTTAGACTGTTAGTATGATACGTTACACAATAACAAAGGAATATCCATTACGTAAAAAGATGGATAAGGCAGGACTTACCATAAGGCAACTAGGGGAACGAAGCGGAGTTCATTACACGTACATTTCTCGTTTGCTTACAGGTAAGGGGATAGCATCAGAAGCTATATTAGAAAAGCTAAAATCTTCACTATGGTAACAACTTGGAAGCCAGTAGTAGGATATGAAGGATTGTATGAGGTGAGTAACACTGGCTTAAAATAACAACGCACCGAGATATGACACTACTTAAAAAATTGCAGAAGTTAGCTAGAGAAGAAATGCTTGGAGCTATACTACGAGATGAAACAGTCACACCTCAACAAGCGATAGATAAGATTATCGCCAACACCGTCACCGCAGTCCTAGATGAGATTGAGAGGGAGGTGGGGCGAAGAATGGAACACTACGCACACTTAGAGCATGAGAGGTGGAGTAATTGGCAGAGGTATTGTCATAAAATATTTAAGGAAGGAAAGTTTGAGGAGTTTCTACCTCGTTGGGAACGACAAATAAATACCTCATTCAAAGACCTATCAGAACCAGAAAAAGAAAGTGACCGAGAACAAGTCCGCCCTTACATAGACGACATCAAAGCCATCATTACCAATAAACGCACCGAGATATGAACACACCAATTAAAAGCAACTGCTGTAATGTAATAGCAGGAGTACAAGGAGACACTACTAAATTTCATGTCTGTACTAAATGCAATAAGGCCTGTGATACGCATTATTAAACATAATAAATAACTATGAAAAACGATAAATTTGAACTAACAAGTGAAACAAAAGTAGAGTTTGGAGTAACTCTGCACCGTATTAAAGCTCTTAAAAGTTTCGGATACGTCAGCAAGGAAGAATTAGGAGGCTGGGTAGAGAAAGAGAGTAACGTAAGTGTGTCTGGTAACGCATGGGTGTCTGGTAACGCAAGGGTGTCTGGTGACGCAAGGGTGTTTGGTAAATTAAAAGCTGGCCTATTCTTTGGAGTAAAATGGCTGTCAGCTACAGAAATTAAACAAATCGAAATAGAAGACGGAAACTATCTCGTCTATAAAGGTGAAGCTGAGTTTGGAGATGATGAAGAAGAAGTAACTGAGATGACTATGGAAGAAGTCTGCAAGGCGTTAGAAAAGCCAGTGAAGATTAAAAAAAGCTTATGAGGCATACAGACAGTCAATCTAATTACGAAACATACGGTTCGCACTCTCACTGCTTTGACAAAGAGAATCCACCATGCGGACAGAAGATTGAACATTACAAATGTTGTCTGTGTGGAAAGTTGAACCCGAAGATTGCCACCGCAGTAGAGCAGAGAGATGCTGATGTGATAGAGATGGTGGAGAAACGACTAACTGAATTTATAGAAAACATACCAGAAGCATACGGCTGGGGAGATGAAGATAAAGAAGCTGATAGGGGGTATCAAATTTGCTCTAAGAATGTAAAAGCAATGCTCCTTAAAGAAAAAAATACTATCCTCACCTCCATTAGAGGTGATAAGAAATAGAGTATGAACAACACTAAGAGCGTGGAGGTGGAGGAATATAAGGAATGGCACAAATTACTACAGTATATTATGGAGGAATATTGGGAAGAAGATGCGTGGTGTTGTGTTTATAGTTTTATTCGCAGGGTTAATAATATATTCAGCTTATGGTCTCTAGTCCTTATAAAATGAAGATAAAGCCAATTATCTACACAACCTCTAAAGATTTAGAGTGGGTGAAAGAAGAATGTGAAAAAGCAATACCGGTTATGGAAACTTCACCTTATGTACAGGTGGAAGAATTTACTGTCTTATATTTAGACCCAAAAAAAGTGGTCCCCGTGACTTATATAGATTCAGAAGGTGTAAGGAAGATAGCCTTTGGCTGGTTCGAAACTTATCTATCTGATACAGCTAAACTTATGGGATTTAATATGGTTGGTTACCACTTTAGTAAGGAAGAAAGAAACAATTGGGATTTAGATGAAAACTTTAACGGAATGTATTGGACTGATAGTAATGATAGTTATGAATTTTGGGTTTGTGCAGATAAGGGTGAATGGTCCCCAATAAATAGGTCCGACTTACCACAGTTCTATAGAATACTTCTACATGAAGTAGCTCATGGATTTACACACTTCTCTAAACGTAGAGAAGAACTTATTTCTAAATATAAACTGGATAAATATAAAGACGACTATTATAGACTGCCAACACACTACTTTGACTACGTTAAACGTGACATAGAAGCAATCTTCCCAGAGATAAGCTTCGAACAATGGTCACTAAAGAAATATCTAAGGTCTTTATTAGAACAACTACTAGAAATGTTGTTACTTAAAAAAGCCGCTCAAAAAGAAACTGAGGAAGATTACTAACCCCCACAAGACTTTGAAAAACAACTATGAAATACAGTCTCTATAAGAAACTAACCTACTGGCGAGACAGCACACCTCTAGCCTTAACTGAAATACTAGACTGGATTCGATATGAGGTGCTGTATGACCCAAATGATGAGCGACACCATTATTAGCCATTGAATAAAGGTAGTAGTGCAAAACTAACATAACTATCTAACAGTAATTATAAACATATGAACCTATCACTTAAAAATATAGAAGAAGAAATGGCTTTTGGTAACTCAACACCTGGCCGACTGGCTGAGATTCGGGTTATTTTATCCGGCAAATATGCTTATGCCAGCAACCAGCTGGAGGAGGTGCTCAACAAGAAGCCTGCAATCTGGAACGGTTTGAGAGCCGACCACAAAAGTGACACGGCCACTGAACGTACCTGGGAAGCGACAGAGCTTGGAACAGCCGAGCGGCATTGGCGGTTTGAGTTAAAGAAAATTGAGAAAATGCTTTCTGCTGCCAAGACCCTTATTGATGTGAAAACCACCGAAGCCTATAATTTGACGTGATACAATTAGCTGGTGAAGCGTACCCCTGTAAAACGCAAGACATCTCTAAAGAATAAAACTTCCTTTAAATGCTCCACCAGGAAGGATATTAAACGCCGAAAATTGCCTTCTAAGGGTTACAAAGTGCCGGACTGGTACAAAGCTATAAAACCAGGCTCACATGGCAGAACACCCACCCAGAAGCGTTTGTGGCGGGTTGTATCTGAAACCTACCGAAAGTTTGATTGGAAACATTACGGCCATCACTGCCCTTGCTGTGGTGTTTATCTTCCAAGTTGGCGAGATGGACAGCTAGGACACTGGTTGCGGTACTCTATATGCAATAGTTGGTTCAAATACGAACGTAGGAATTTGGCCCTTATCTGTGCTGGTTGCAATCTCAAGGACGACGCTATCACGCTCAAGAAGCTTGGAGAGACACTGCAATTCCGTCATGGTCCAGAGGTACTTGATTGGATTGAGATAGAAAATAGAAAATACTCCGGCCAAAAGCAGGAGGACTGGTCATGTGTGGATTATGCAGAAAGAGTGTTATCCCCACAGGATTAGTGCCTACTGCTTGGCTAGATGGTACTATCTGACTATATGATTATATGATTATAGTTTCTAAACGTAGAAGAAATAATATTTGGGTAGAAGAAATGATTAGGGAATTGAACGGTACTATCGGTAGCTTGCATTACGCAAAAGAAAAGCTATCAGATAGATACCTAGAGTTAGCTGAGGAACATCAGTTATTGAAAGCACAGTGGACAGAACAACAGAATATTATTAACGAACAGCACAAACTAATTGAATACTTGAAAAGCTTAGAGGAGTAATCCACAGTTATACACTTGCTTGATTAGGGGGGTTGTGTGGTATATTATAGCTAATGTTCGAGTCCCACTTCAGGCACACACCACTCCACACAGGAGTAGACAACAATCATCACAGTCTGTAGCCGTTGACTAAGACTGAATAAAAATATCTTCAACTGACAGCAACGCCTCCAAATTGTTGACCACTAGCTTATAGTGGTTCCCGATATGGAGGGGTTGAGTAGGTACATCTTTGTAAGTTGGATTCCCATAAAACGTGTCGCTAGAAATAGCTTCATTGAGAAGGACAAAAAGAGGGGAGTGGATAACCAAGCTTCTCCTATCTCTACTTACTAAGTGAGTTCTACAATGATGATTCACATATCTTTCCCACATTAACGCTAGTTCGGGATAGAGAAACTTTATTCACATAAATAACAAACAATAAGAAAACACTAATATATAATCTAGTGATGGATAAAACAAAACTAGACATGTCACGCTTTAAGGTAACTAAAGGTGGCAGCGAGTGGCAAGAAGTAATTCGAATGTTTGAGGACAAATTAAATCCACCACGAGTAGCAGGCGGTTTCAGAAAACTATCTCCTGCCGTGATTGCAAAGAAGTTAAAAATAGCTGGTGTAGACAACTGCCAACAAGGGTATGACCTTTACCGCAAATGCCAAGAGTTTGAGACATTCGGCAAAGGCTTCTGGTATTTTGTTCGGGGTTCACACAAGTGAAATAAATAATAAGATGAGATATTGAAGTGTGATTTGGTGTGTGCTAACTGTCACCGCAGACGAACGCATATACGTAAGGAAGTGACTAAATAGCGACTAGACCAAAAACCAACGAAATGTTATTTACTCTAAGTAAATAACATGGTTTAATCAGTACATGAAAAACCTATTCAGTAGAATGCGGTCCACGAAAATAAGGGCTGTATATGATGAAGACTTAATGCCAATGCTAGAGAAGGCAGGACTTTTGTGCCGAATTGAAAATGGTGAGATTATGTGTAAATACAGCAACGAAGTTATTACTCTTGAAAATCTAGCAGGCATCATCCCTACGCCTATTGGATATGATTTAGTATCTAATACAGCATTCAGAAATGACCTTATTCGGACTCGAACTTAATATTGGAGAAATTGTAATCTACGGCTTCGCTGCGTAATTCCCCACAACATAGTGAACAATAATCTACTCACTCCTACGTACATGGTAAAATAGTACGTAGACAACAGGAGGAGTAGTACATTGAAGAAAGCAAAGAAAGCACGTCGTTTATGGAAACGTGTCTGTAGGGAGACAACAAAATGCCACAGGCCATCATTGACATCTCGGACTTTGAGCGGTGCAAGGAGTGTCAGAAACCCCGCCTCAGAGTTTACCTTCAACAAACAAAAAAAGGCTACATATGCCGCATTTGTATAAAGGAAAAACTCAATGGAAGATTTCCGCGACTTCGAAGACCAACTGTTTGACGAAGAAACAAACAGAAAATGGAAAAAACAAAACCTCATTTTCCTGCTCTGCATCATTGCACTAGCAGCGACATTCCTGGTTTCGTTTTTCCTACCGGCCCTTATCGCTGGTTAAACTAATCCCCGCCGACTCTTTAGCCGACGGGGTTTCTATTTGATAGAATATCGGTATGCAGAAATGTTATAATTGTAGAGAGAAAACAAAGAAAGGTTTTTTATTTTGTAAGAGCTGTGAAGGTAAGCCAGTCAAGACAACTAGCACCCTAATAATTTACGACAAAATATAGCGTGGTATAATTCTTAGTAGAATATTAGTTCTTTCCTCCGCACAGTGTTTTGGTAAACCGCACTTCACGCACTATTGAAGAATTAGTTTCATATCGTTCTACACGTAATAAGCAATAAGCATCATATTCCAGCGAGTTCTCCCAACTCCACCACTAGCATAAATCTATTAAGTGCGATGCGTAGAGGTTCAATCCCTCTAACTGTGATATCATAATACCTTATGAGTTTCTACGATGAACTAACAGACCTCCTGCAAGAATTAGAACTTCTGGCCGCTGAAGAAGAGTTGACAGCGGAGTAAGTTATCAGTGAGGTACATATTTTTATAACAAACCATAATTAGTATGGCATCATGTTTCTATGAGTGAACAGTTGGAAAACAGCAATAAACAAATACGTCATAGCAACAAAAGTAGATAATGAAACTATTAGTGTATCTGGAATTATCTCAGGCGGAGGTGAACCACGATACAAAGTTGTAGCCACAACAGAGGAGTCAAAAGATTTACAAGACAAGGTAGTAATAGGGGTAGCCAACAAACTAGATAACGGTTTCTACTACATCGACTACACGCAGATATTTGCAGTAGTAAGTTAAACAACGTGTTATAGTTGTTGTATATGGCAAACCAGTACAAAGCAGACCCTAGACAATCTTTATTCTTAGCGGCTTACCTAGACCCCAAAAGCGAGACATTTTCTAATGCATACCGTTCCGCACTACACGCAGGGTATGAAGATGAGTATGCTTCGGTGATACTTAGTAAGGATCTAGATTGGCTGTCAGATAGTGTCAAGGACGAAGAATTAGTAAGTAGAGCTGAAAAAGCACTCTCAGAGGCACTAGGATACATCACAGTAAACGAAGAAGGCAGAGTTGATAGTGGAGCAGGTAGATTAAAACTAGACGCCGCTAAACTTGTTTTAAAGGGATTGAAAAAAGACAAGTACTCAGAACGGTCAGAGTTTACCGGAAAAGACGGTGGAGCTATAGAAATAAACAAAGTCTCAGAAATGTCTGATGCAGAACTACTAGCACTAGCAGGTGACAAGAAAACTGATAAGTAACTTTATAGTATACAACGATATAAAGCAGGTAGATTTATTCCTGCATTTTTCTAGACGATACAAGGTAAAGAAACGAGTAATAGAAACTCTAGTCCAGATGTGTGACCAATGGGGACCAGCCAGAACTCACGAGGTACTACAGGTAGCCCAGCCAGTTACTTATAGGCAAGTACGATATATACACAAGTGCGTACTACTGCACAAAGACCTACTATTTATATTAAAGCCTGGTGGCTCTATCACTGAACGCGCTATCCTTGTACGACTAGAAGACCGGGGATGGTTAGAACTGATACACGAACATAAAGACACGCGGCGTATTAAGGGAACATACCGTGAGTTAGTATTTAGAAAAGCATGACACAATTTACTAAAAAGGACGCGGAAAAGGAATTAGCACGCCGTGAGTTGGCTCGTAGGAACTTTACAAACTTTAACAGGTACGTTGATGAGGGTTATATGTCTAGTTGGCATACGGAAGTGCTGTGTGATGCGTTGCAGCGGCTAGAGAAAAAAGAGATTCGCTGGTTGATTATAGAAGTTCCGCCCAGGCACGGTAAGTCCCTACACGTATCACAACGGTTCCCAGCGTGGGTAGTGGGCCGTAAGCCAGACACCGATGTCATTGTTGGTTCTTATTCAGGAGACCTAGCATCAGACCACGGCCGTGAGACTCGTAACTTGATTCAAAGCCGAGAGTATCAGAATGTATTTAATACTAGACTAGCACCAGACTCATCAGCTAAAGGAAAGTGGAACACGCAGAAAAAGGATGAAAAGGGTGAGTGGGTAAACGCTAAGGGAGCTTACAATGCGGCTGGTGTTGGTGGCTCTATCACTGGAAAGGGAGCTGACTTCTTTATTATTGATGACCCCTTCAAAGACCGCAAAGAAGCTGACAGCCAAGTAATTAGAGAGACAGTATGGTCTTGGATGCGCTCGGTGGCTCGTACACGACTTACTCCCACTGGATGTATGCTTATACTACACACTCGCTGGCATGAAGATGACCTGATTGGACGCCTAGTTGATGGTAAAGAGACAGCGGAACCGTGGGTAGATTACTTTGATTACATTAAGAATGGCCTAGGTGACGCTAAATGGGTACGACTACAGCTCAAAGCGATAGCAGAAGATGATGAAGAGTACCGCAAGAAAGGGGAGGCACTGTGGCCAGACAGATATGACCTAGCTGAATTACAGGATATTAAAAGCACCCTGGGACCGTATGAGTTTAGCGCGCTCTATCAAGCTAATCCTGTAGACGATGCAAGCCGTGAGTTTAAGCGCGAGTGGTTTAAGTATCGGACTTATGATGAGGTCTCAAAAATGACTACCAGACGTTTTGTCACGATTGACCCCAACTTAAAGAAGTCCGACCAAAGTGATTATTGTGGAGTCACTAGAAACTATATCAACAGCGAAGGCCAGTGGAACCTGCGCTCTACTCGCTATCGGGTAAACAGTAAAGAAGTAATTGACTTGATATTCTTATTGCATGATGAAGGTTTTGAAAAGATTGGCATCGAGGAGGGTGCGTTCTCGTACGTGGTAGAACCATTCTTACAAGAGGAAATGCGTAAGCGAGGTAAGTTCCCTAATGTAATCCCACTCAAACACAATCAGACTATGAAGGAAACGCGCATCAGAGGGCTTATCCCGTGGTATGCAGGGCACATGGTTTATCACCTAGAGGGTGACTGTACTGATTTAGAAGAGGAGCTACTAGCGTTCCCCAAGGGTTCAAACGATGACTGCGCGGATGCTACAGCGTACCAGCTACAGTTTGCCGAAGCTCCAGCCAGTGCCAGGACTCAAGCCATGCTACAAGAGCAAGACAGTAACCGCGCGGCTCAAATAGGCCAGCGACTTGGCCTGTAATTGTCGGCAATATACTGCATACTTTACTAATCATCTGATAATATAGACACAATGCAATTACTATCTACAATCAAAGCGGAGATTGACAAGTACACCAATGAATCAGTCGAGACATCAGGCGGTGAGCTGTATTCAGAGTGGAAGCTCAAGAAACGTATTGCTAACTATAAAGCTAGACGTTATCCAACTGGCAAGGTAAACGCCAACGGGGAAATTGAGTACTGGTTTGACGCTATACAGTCACGAGTAAATAACGAAATCAAGAACCTGCGAATCGACTCACGTTTCTTTATGTTCTGGAGTCAGAACCCAACTAAAGACTTCCCAGCGGTGTATATCACAAACGCTGCGCTGGCTGAGTACATGGAAGATACTGGTCGAGCCGAGGAACTGTCTGGGAGCAATGAAGACTTTTCTGCTGACGGCAATATTCTTCTGCGTAAGACAGATAGGTCGTATGAGAAGTGTGACATGATGCAGACGTTTCTAACCAACACACTCGCACGCTCCGTAAACGAGACAGATATTATCGAACGGTTTACGCTGACTCAATCAGAGTTATCAAAGCGGTCTAACATTTATGAGAACGTCGAATCTGTGATAGAGAAGTGTAAGAACACTACCTACGGTGCAACTGAGACATCCTCTAAATCAACCAAGACGGCTCCTCAGTATGAGCTATACCGTCGCACTGGAGAAATTACCGAGAAGGCATACTACGAAGCAAAGGGAGAAAAGAAAGGCGATGCGAATAAATACATTCTAGCGATGGTTATTGTTTGTGGTTTGACCGCAGCTGATGGTAAGGACAAATCAGAATACGTATTGTTCTGCGAAAAGCTCACTGGCTCAATGTCAGACCATTTCAAAGAAGCTCACCGGGGACCATACAAAGGCAAGTGGATGCGGGAAGGGTTGTATGAGCTGCTACTAGACCACCAGACAGCGTACAATGAGCTTACCAACGAGATTATGCGCGCTATTCCTTGGAGTACGTCCGCAATCCTAGCGTCTAATGACTTGCAGACTTTCCAGAATGTCCGTCACGGGTTGCAGCGAGGAACACTGTTGAAGTCATCAGACATCCGACAGGTACAAATCACAGCGCAAACTACCGAAGCGGTAAACATGCGTAACAGTGTGCTAAACGAGATGGACACTATCTCTAACTCATTTGAAGTAGTACAGGGTATTACTCCAGCATCAGGTACTCCACTAGGAACTACCCAGATGATGAACAGTAACGCCAACAAGATGTTTGACTTCTTACGTAAGAAACTGGCAGTACCATATCGCTACGTGTACCGCGACTTTGTACTAAAAGATTTAGTGTCAGACTTAAAAGGTAAGGACATTATCCGTATCACTGGTTCAGACCAGATGCTGGAAGACTTTAGGAAGCTCGCCGCTAACGTCTGGTTTAACAGCAACCTTGCCATTATCGGACCGCACACGAAGGAAATGCGAGAGCAACTGATTGAAGAAAAGGTAATGGAGTTGCAACAGACTGACCCGGTACTTAAAAACAGTAAGGAAATCTGGAAGGAAGTGCTACCGCGAATGTATGTCACAGTGGTAGGTGAGGCATACAACACCGCTGAGATTGATACAATCATGCAGACAATCAATCTAGAAGCTGACCCAGTCAGACGGGCGTTCTTCCTAGACTACATCTATAAGTCAAAAGGCATCCAAACACCACCAGAGGTAATGCAAGCCCAGGAACCAGAAGCTACACAACCACAGCCATCGGCTCAACCAGCAGCTCCACTAACATCACAGACAGCAATGGTATAGTATGGAACAGTTCAATCAAACCCAAGCCTACTTAGAAATGGATGAAAGGTCGTCAACTGAACGCATCCTAAACGAAATGACCGACCCTAAGCGAATAGAGCAACGGCGGTTACACAAAGCAGAAGTACAGCGAGTGCAGGAGGTAACAAATAAACATAGTCTATGACAAAAATAAACGCTACAATCCTAACAACAGAAGAGTTTGACGCGAAAAAGGCAGAGGTAGACAGACTGATTGCAGTATTTGAACTGTGGGAAAGCACAGAGCTATCTACCGAAACACAAGCAGAGATACAATCACTGTTCGATGACCTAGCAAAAAACCTATACGCTATTGACTGTGCGTTCCTAGATGCAAAGGTCAGTGTGTACAAAGATATTGAAAAGCTAATGAAAGCCTAAATATGATAACTCCGGAAGATGCAAAAGAATTAAAATCACGACCTGAGTGGCAAGCGCTAGAAAAGCACCTAGCAGAATGTATAGACGTGTTAGATAGTTGCTCTAGCATTGCAGATGACAAAGACTTTGCAGTAGAAGCCAAAGGACGGGCGCTTGCTGTACAGACTATCCACCAAATCCTCGAACCATTCCAGTATGACCCCCAACCAATCGCAAACATGCGCGCTGAATCACTCAGAAAGCTAGGAATGTAATAATTGTCGGCAGTTTCCCCCAGTAATATGGGGGGTTTTGCTATCCTATATGTAAGTTCAAGATATAAATTATCTTCGAGCGAGGTTATTAAGGACATTGTCCACCCAACAAAAATAAGTATTCCTATGGAACAACAAAACAACACTCCATCTCCGGAGGAGCTCCAAGTTGAGCAGGAGAGTCTTGCAGAAGTTCAGGACGCAGACCTTCGTTCATCTGTCCTCGACTCATTAGGCCTCGAAGCCGATGACAATAACGAAGACTTGGTTAATAAACTGGTAGAGCGAGAGAAATCAAGCCGCCAGAAACTATCTAGTGCTATCGGTGCCAAAATTAAGTACCGAACAGAGCTAGAAAAGTTTAACCAAAAGCCTGAACAGAAGAAGCCTGAACAGAAGAAGCCAGAGCAGTCAAAGACTGAATTCGACGCTGATTCTATCCGCAAGCAAACGGAACAGACCGTAAAGGCGCAATTCGATGAGGAATATCTTGAAGAGTCAGAGTATTCTGACACACTCAAGGCAGAACTTAGAAAAGTTGCTAAACTTAACGAAACTACCGTTCGTGCCGCTACCAAAGATTCTTACATTCAGTACTTGATTGAAAAAGAAACTGACGGAAACCGCATTTCAGAAGCCGCAAAAAACGGAGGCGGAAGTGCTAAAAGTTCTAAAGGCAATTCAGGAGAGATGCCAGACCAGTTTACTGATGCTGCATACATGGCTACCCCAGAGGGGCAAAAAGCCTACGACGAATGGTCTAAGAACTAAGTACAACCAAGTCCATAACGTAAAAACATTTTATGTCTATTGACAATAACATGGTGAAGCAAATTTATGCTAGAGCACAGCGTAAATTCTTCGTCAAAAACATGGCTATGGCACTTGCCAACCGTGAACCAGGAGACGCACTAAAGGTCCAGGGTGGACGTAAGTATCACCGGCCAATCATCGGATTCGCTCAGATGCAATCTTATACCCCGCTCACCGCTACATCAGTATCTCAAAACATTGAGACAGCTAACGAAGAGTTGACCGTAGACCGAGCAACCGATGCTGAATCAATCCACATCAACATCGACGACACTGAGAAAGCACAGCTTAAAGACCAAGACCTCGTAGCACGTTATGGTGACGACCTTGGACAAGCTATGAAAGACTCAGTTGAAAAGCGATGGGTAGGTAACATTGAGAGTGTACAAACTCTTGGTTCAGCCGCAGCACCAATCGACTTCTCTGGAACTACTATTCTCGACACTGTAGAAGACGGTCTAGGTCTAGTAGACGTAGCAGACATTGACGAAATCCAACGTGTTATCCTTATGGGACCACGAGCGTACCGAGCAATCGAAAAAGCTACAGCTAACCGAGCAACTGTACTAGGAGACCAAACGTACCTAGGAGGTTATCCAGCCCGTTCGCTAATGGACTCAATGCTTGTAAAGAGTAATAACCTACCTTGGAGCGCAACCCTTGCAATGGGGACAGCACCGTCTAACAACGATACTGTGACTGTAGCTGGAGTAACTGCAACGTACAAAGCTACTCTAACTGGAGCAGAAAACGAAATCCTTATTGGAGCAAACGTAGCAGCTTCACGAGCTAACACGATTGCGTACTTCATTGGAACTGGAACTGTGGGAACAGATTACAGCAACCCAGACATCATTCAACGGATGTACCTACGTCGAAACCGACGAATCGGAGTAACAGAAAGTTCAGCAAACCTACTCTTCACTGGATTCGGTGACGTAGGAACAGCTGAAACCTTTACTGCCGGTGGTAACATCTGGAGTGCAGAAGTTACAAAGATGTTCTTCACAGCCGTTGGCGCAACTGACCTTGCCCTACAGCTAGATGAAGGTATCGAAATGAGTCGACCAAAGCCAATGACTGGCGAGGCTCACTTCACCCGACTATCAGGAGTGACTATGCACAATGCAAAGACATTTACTGACGGTAAGTACATGACTGTGACTACTTTTGTAGACGCATCTGACTACTAACCAAGTTATCTCACCCTTATGGGTGGGGGAGAGCAGATACTGTCTTTTCTCCCTTGTCCATAAAACACACACACCATGCAATTAAAAGATGATACAAATCAATACAACAGCCTGTATCACCTGTCTTTGCGGTGGGCGCGAGCTGATTCTAATAACTTCACCTACGCAGACTTTATTCAGTCGCTAAATATGGCAGTTAATCGACTGACTGCGGTAGCACAACGGCATGACAAGAGTTGGAAGTCACAGGATACAAACTCCACTAGTAATCTACTGGATACTACAAACGATTTAACTATTGGCGAAAACATCATCGCTATCTCTACCTCGTGGCGCAAAATCTCACGAATAAGAATCAAAGAGTCTGACGGCACATCTTGGAAGACACTGACGTTTAAAAGTCGTGACGTGGTTACTGATGATGAGATGGTTAGTGGAATGTTAGACCACTATTACCTACTAGGAGGCAATTTATATATTGTTGGCTTTTCTAACTACGCAGCATCCAACGGCGTAGAAGTACAATACCAAGAGGGTCCGGTAGCCTTTACGCTAGAAGCCGGAGATGAGGATGCAGTAGTAGGTTTTGACCCTATCTTTGAAGAGTTGGCAGCTTTAATGCCCGCTTTAGACTACCTAGAGATAAACGGACCAGACGAACAAGCTCGCAAGGTAGTGGTTCGCATTGGAGTCGAACCACGCCGAGGAATTGAGGGGTCAGGACTTCTTAACGCCCTAGCAGTTACCTACCAAGAGCGACACGACATCGAGCATACACTTAGCTTGGCACGTAACAACACAGCCAATGGCTTACTAAACGATTATTCAGGTAACTACCCACTCTACTAACATGAAAAGCCTATTCAGTGGCGGATACAGAGGACTCTCAGACAGCATATTTAGCGGTCAGCGGGGTTCTGTGTCCAAAAGTGTTGGAATAGACAGTCGAAGCAAGCCAGGGGTCTTAAAAGCGCACCAGAAGCTTACTAAAGATTCAGGTACAGTCGTAGATGAGCTATGTAAAGTTTCAGTAAAAGTATCAGACGGCTCAAAGTTATGGTTTTCGAGTGAAAGTGGGAAAGTATGGCGTGAAGTTGCGGGTACTTACACGCTTTTGACTAACTTTAATATTAGTGAATGGGATGTTCGAACAATGGCGTTTACCGACCAGTCTTTAGATGTAACTGCAAATTCTGTGCGTTCAACTGTCTTTATGGGGATAAGAAACGCTGGTTTTGGAAATACTAAATTTCATTTAGGTAGAACACAGGATGAATTTATCTACGGGTACATTGATACAGATGGTGGATATAACTTAAGCGACTTTGCATACGACGAGTTATATAACCACTCTGCCCAGACAGATGATTCTAGGGCATATTGCATGAATAGTGCTGGTACGAAGTGGTATGTATCATCTGCTACAGTGATATATCAGTACTCCACTGGTTCTAACATAGACATTTCAAGCTCATCATACGATTCAAAGTCGTTTACACCATCAGAAACTACATCTATCTGGTACATGCAGTTAAACACTGACGGAACTAAACTATATATTGGGGATGACCGGTTCGGCACACCGACTTTATACCAGTACACACTAAGTACAGCATTTGATATTTCAACCGCAACATATGACTCAGTATCATTTTCATTTGGTACAGAAATAAACATTTTTCGTGGAAACCAACCAATTTCTTTTTCCCCTGACGGAACTAAAATTATTGCATATGGGTATCCAGTTGTTGGTAATAGAAATAGGTTTTACCAATACGATTTATCTACAGCATACGACCTGTCCACAATAAGCTATAGTAAAAGTTGGCAATACCTCAGTTCTGTTTTTGACGATAATGTCCAGTCTATTTATCTGCAAACCGTTGCACCTTATGGAATATACCCTGGAGGGAATAAAATGTTTATTTCCACTACTTCGGTTACTGTAAACCTAAACGGCTCTATTAGTACTTCAAGTGTCGGTCCATACGTGCTCTACGAGCTAGAAATGAGTACAGAAGCCCAGACTGGTATCGTATTAGGTGCAGAAGAACACGTTGGGCTGGGAACAGATGTGTTTAAGAACGTATTTAGTCCAGCCACAGCCGAACCAGAAGATCATGTATACTTCGCCACAAAAGATTACTTTTTTAGAGTTAGGACTAGTAACATTGCTGATATAGAAGAAAACATCGTACCTGTTGGCACGTTTGTTAACGGCAACAGCACACACCATCCAATGGTGAAACAAAACTCATCTTTATACATTGGAGATGGCAAAGTTGTAGCGCAAGTAGACTTTAGAGGGTCGTTTACTGCACAGACAAACTTTAACGTACAAAATGATGAAGTGGTTACAGCACTAGCTCCATTTGACCTTGATGTTTTAGTCGGAACTAATAACATTAGTAATGGTCGAGTGTTGCGGTGGGATGGAATATCAGAGACAACCAGTGCCGAGGATATTATTTATGAAAAAGGCGGGATACTTGCATTTATTCTTGATGATAACTTTGTGTATCCAGTGGCAGGTAATCGAGGGTCTGTCTACTACTACAACGGAGCTAAATGTGAAGACTTTGTCACTATTCCGGAAATAGAAAATCAAGACACAATAAAAATAAACGGTAACGCGATTGGGTACTTTAGAGGTACGCCGCTAGTAGGTATTTCCAACTTATTAGGAAATCCAGTACTCCAAGGTATCTACGGCTACGGCTCATACAACTCAAACTACGCCAAGTCATTGTCACTAGACTTCCCGATGCCAAGTGGTCAATTTTCAGGGGTAGAAATTGGTGTAATCCTTACAGAAGGTAACGACCTGTACGTAGCGTGGAAAGACGGGACTGATACAGGAATTGCTAAAATTGACTGGAGTAATAAATACGCTTCGGCGTACTTCGAGACACTGACCTTAACACAAGCCATGAACCGTCACCAAGCTAAGACCGTGTCAGACGTAATCGTGCCGTATCACAAGCTCCCTGCAAGCACTGGTATTACTATTGGAATCAATAAAGACTATGATACTGCCTACACCAACATGGATGTGCTGGACAGTACGGTGCGGAAAGTAGTAAAACTCAAGTCACCAAGTACCCCTGATACAATCAATCCTCAGCTACGAATTGGCTTAACTGTAAACGCAAACGACACGCCGGAGATAGAAGATGTGTTATTTGCCATAGCTAGTGTAGGAAATAAATAATATGGCTAAAGATAAACTAGAAAATGAAGTAGAGCAGTTTACCGAGGGTGAGCGGTTTTATGAAGTAGTAGATCCAGAATCTACCCGTGACGTGCGACGTAAAGGAGCTGGGTTTGATACCCTTGGTAACTTTGTGCGTGGACTTAAAGAGTTGGCTTTTAGTAATGGTTTTAAAATGGTAAACCGACCCGGGCGCAACATAAACCCAGCGGAAAAACTAGCGACTGGCTTGGTAAACGTAAAGAACGCGTTTGAACTGTTTTACACCAAGATGTCTGACGATGGTATTCAAAGTCTTATTTTCGGGAGGCAGGGTGACGGTAAGTCTCGTTTTACCAACCTAATTGACTTTGCAGCTACTCATAACACCAAGATTGGTAGTAAAGAAGGGCGCAACAATGGCTATATTAAACTGCGTGTCACTAGAGATGGTGAAAACCCGGCGAGTGACCGTAGTGGTATTAACCTCTATGACCCTGGTACGGTAAATGATGTCGGACTGGAGGGGGTAGTCATTCAGCTTGCTAGTCAGGGAGCTAACGGAGGCATAGCCATTGCTCACATAGCAAATAAAGAAGATAGCCCGACTGGTAGCGTTCCTTATATCCTAGTAGATGTAGATGGTATCCAGATGTTTAATTTACCAACCAGTAACCCGGGTGGCACGGGAGTTATTTGGAAAAACGGTAATGTCTTAAATATCACCTAGTGTCGGCAGTATACCCCTTTATTTCTTTATTATTTAGTAGAATTATCTTATAATGGCAACTCGTGAAGAACAACTAGCGTCAATCAAAAGTCAAGTCTTGGATATTCAGGCTATTTTAAATAAGCGTCAGGCAGCAGAGAGAAATACTCCAACTGTTACACCACTCACAAATAACGAGGGGGCGATTGATGCGGCGACTCTACGCTCTGGTGGTACACCAAACATGCCAGAACCAACTGCACAGAACGTAGCCGAGTCGTTTCAAGGTGGTCTACAAGCCTCTACAGCAGCCGCTAGAACCAATCTTGATGCAACACTCAAGACCGAGCGTGACGCTGCCTTAAAACGACAAGATGACCTAAATAAAAAGCAAGAAAAACTAGTACAAGACAGTAATCCAGAAAACCGCGCGACATTTCAGCAAGAGCAACGGATAGTACAAAACCAAATGGACGCTGCCGAAACCGCCTCAGCTACACTGGAAGAAGATTTTAATAAAAGACGCTCAGTGGTAAACGAGTTAGAAACGGTACTTACCCAAGGTAATCAGTTGATTGAACAAGCTCGTGGAGCTCCTATTTCTCGTTATCGTAATGCGGGTGTAGCCAAAGCTATGCAGAACGTACAAGCGCGCGCTGGTGTCCTTAATGCGGTTATCTCAGGACTCGACGGTAACTTTAACGCTGCCCACTCTATAATTAACAACACCAGAACAGCTGTAGCTGCTCAATGGACTGACCAACTCAACTACAATAAGACGTACATGGATTTGGTAAGGTCAGGCCAGTTAGCCAAGAATAAAATCAATGACGATTACGCTAGTACACAAATCACTTTAGCTGAACGCAAATTAAGTCAGCTAGAAGCTACAGCTGAGACTATTAACAACTTGATGATTGACCCAGAGTCAGCGCAATTTATGGCGGACGCTGGTATTACTCTTAATGACAGTGTCGAGGAGATTAACGTTAAGATGTCCGAGCAGACCAAAGTACAAGAACGACAGGACGTTATGAACGAGCTCAAAATGGAGGGATATCAGTATGTACCATTCCCAGGTGACAGAGAAGATGTAGTTAGTCTGGATGTGGGAGGTAAGACTCTAGCGTTTGTACCGCCAGCCGAGCCAGTTAAAGCAGGGTCAGGTAGTGGCGGTGGAGGATTCACTTCACAAGAGACACGAAAGTTAGAACAGGCTGGCTTAGCAGGGGCACCAAGACAAGAGCAATTAGATTTCCTTTACGGTGGAAGTGGAGCTAAGGTAGATATTACACCAGCGCAAGAACGTACTCTAGTCGGGATAGGTTTTGCGGGAGAGGATATTGCTCAGATTCAACAAGATGTAGCTGATTTCGGTTTAGATACGGTCCTTGAAGGGATTGATAATGAGCAACAACGGACAGCAGTATCAGAGATATTCGGGCGAGAGGTAAAGTCTGAGCCAGCTACGATAGACGAAATCAAGACTAAGATTACTACCACCTTGTCAGGAATAAAAGATGTATACACTAGAGGTGAGGCTGAAGATTTAGCGAGAACAAACCTAGAGTCAGCTTTAGGTACAAAAAATCTACCAGCTACTTTCGAGAACGCTATTCAAGATGCACTAGTGGATGTTTATGGACGGACATTTTGGCAGTCTATAATCCCAGGAGGTCGTTAATATGGCATACACACCAGTAAAAAAAAGAGGAGTAGCTCAGAACGAATCTTCATATACTCAAGTGCGAAACCGTACTGAGTCTATTCCTTATAGCGAGATGTTTCCAGCTACTCAGATAGTTCAGAGAGCTACTTTTAATAATAGGTTAAAGGAAGAGAATAAAACTCCTAGAGAAAAATCACTGGACGTGTTACGTAGTCGTGATATGAGTAGCGATTCTATCAGCCAAGCAAAGGATAAACGAAGTCCTTTACGTAAACTCATTCAAGCGATTCCTAAATCAGAAGGCTTTGAAGAACATATCTTTGACCCTGTTGCAAGAGTGGCTAAGTTCATTTTTCCAACTATTGAAGACTCAATGAAAGAAGCTGTTGAGGAAGACCCAACAAGAACTATGGCTGAGATTCAGGCTAGAGCGACTGAGCTACAGCTACAAGCAGGTTTTGTTGGGACAGAACTAAATATGCAGTTAGACCCCACAGCTGGAGTAGGCTCGATAGCTAAATTACCAGAGAGACTGATAACTAGAGCAGTGGAAGCTCGTACAGCTAAAGAGGCAACTGAAGTTTTAAGTGAACTTGGAGTTAAGAAAAGTGACTCACTTATACAGTCTATTATTGGAGCGGGTAACAAGGCCGATGCTGAAGGTATCCTCCTTAACGCCACTCAAAAGAAACCAGCCTACACACCCGTTAGTACCCGTAATAAAGATGCAGCTGACGATATTGTATTAGAAAACTTAATGCAGAAGTCGGCCATTGACTTTGAAGATGCTGATACAGCAGTTCGGTTTGATATACTCAAAACAAAAGCAAAACGTACAAACTTATCACTAGAGGAGATGGCAGAGGCTAGAGGGATTATTGAGTCAGTAGACGGCAAGCTACCAGTCAACCGTGATGGTGTAAGTGATATACAAAGGAAGCAAGCCAACCCACCCAAAAAAAAGGGCATCATACAAACAGCTAAAGACAACCTACGCAACCCAGCTATGCGCAAAGGAGGCTATGCAGGACGAGTGCCAGAAGAAATGCAACGCTCACGTATAGTAAACAATCAATCCGAATCATTACCTAAGTCTAGCACAAACAGAGTTATAAAAATCAATGAGGAAGTGGATACTATCCGCCAATCTTTGAGGAGTACAGCAGCTACGGTAGATGAAATTGTCAATCTTGAAACAAAACTTTCTATTATTGAGGACAGTTTACCTGATGTACAATTACTAAAACAGATAGGTGGCAAACAACTAGCCAATGGTGACACTTTGAGTCAAGTGCAAGCTACAGCCATGAAGAAAGTAGAAGCGAATCCGATAGCTAAAGACATGTCTTTGACTGAGGCAAACTCGGTACTGAGTAATCAAAAAGCCTACAACAATAAAACGGTCACCGCAGCTAGAGAGGTTAAGCGGGCTAACTTAGATTCGGTGGTAACTGAGGCAGGTTTTAGAAATATGGAAGAAGCTGATGATTCTATCAGGGCTTTTGATAGTTCAAGAGAAGAAATTACTGAGCTGAAAGGTGAATTGAAAGCGGCTAAATCAGAACGGGCTTTGGCAAACAAAGTAAAAGAAATTACCAGACTCGCAACTGGAGAGCGTCGTTCTTACGTAAAGTATTTACGCAACCAGTTCATGCTCAACGAAGGGGATATTAAGAAAGCTGCCAAAGGGGGCGACTACCGAACAATGAGTGACGGTAAGTTCAGTGACTTTATAAAAGAACTAGAGCAAGCGGCAGTAGAGAAAGCAGACACTCGGCAAGCCAAGGCTGAGTTGATGGATATTCGTAATCGTCTCAGTCTCCAGAAAGAAGATAACTACCGCAGGACTCAGGGGTTTCCTCCGATTAGCCAGATGACTGGTGACCAAATGCGTGACTACGTTACAGCCTTAGAGCAATTTCAAGAGGGTGACGTATTCTTAACGGCACGGCAGTTAGAGACAGTAGACAGGACTAACTTAGAGGGAGTGAAGACTATGCGAGAAGCGAGAGAGCGACTACTCAAAGAAATTCAAAAAACACCAGGTAACGAAAAGTTAACACTTGAAGACGTGAGTAATATAAAAGTATCTGCTTTTGATAACTTACGCTATGACACAGCTCTCGCTGAGAAGAATCCTTTTTATAACTTTATCGTAAACAAAACACAAACAGAGATGTTGAACGGTGAAGCTAACTTTTTACAAGTACAGAAAAAGGTCAACGAACTAGCGAAAGCAGCGAACAAATCACGTAGTCGAGGATTGACTGGGACAGTGAGACAAGCTCTTATCCCTAAGAATGATGAGATTGTTAAATACCTGGAAGCTCCGGTAGTAGATAAGCCGGCCTTTGCATCTCAATTGACAAAAGAAGAACTAGACTACGCCAGCTACATTGAGCAGTATTATACTGGAGCGTACGAACACCTCGTCAAGATAAAAGAACTATATGGGAGTCGGTTTGTTGACCAGTATTTTACCCACACTCGCAGAGACTTTCTTGAAGCCTGGAGTGATGATGGGGTTATTAAAGCGACCAGAGAGTGGTGGGGTTCACATAAAGAAGACCAGATGATAGCTAATATCATAGACCAAGATACGGGTAACATTTTACCGAAGTCTAAATTTTTCCAATACTCTCTCCAAAGAACGGGAAACTTAGAGCCTAGTAAGAACGTAACCAGGGTATTTCTGCAATACGCGCAGACGTTCGAGAGAAAGCGAATGTTCGATAAAATCATTCCTGAGATTGATATTTATACTCAATCACTCACCCCAACAAAACTAACTGATAAAGGTCTTGAGATAGATAGAAGTATAAAGACATTCGTAAATAAATACTTGAACAACAAGAAAGGTCGGAGAGAAAACTTTGGTGGCATCATAAAACAATCTGGCCCAGCTGATATTGCTATCCGTATGGGGAACACCCTGGTATCTTTAATTGACCTAGGTCTGTCACTTGGACCATCAGTCGCTGCTTCAGTCGGTGATCAGGTGATGACATACCAAGCGTTAGGCAAGATAGGTTATACAAAAGCCTGGAAACGAAGACTGTGGGACACTGGTATTAAAAGAATGTCTGATAAAAATGCCAATAGTATCCTCAAGGAAGCAGAGCCTTTCATTGGACGTAACATCTGGACTGAGTTAGCTGAGCCGAGTCAAGGTATTATGGACCGAGGGTTAAAAACTGTGTTCGGGGGATTTGCTCAGTCTACAGTGGAAGCAAACAAACTATTCTTACTGGGTAAGATTTCAAAAGAGGAGTTAGCTTCTGGTAAATTATCCTCCCAAAGACTAGCTAATTTAAGAATCGAAGCTGGTCGGTGGCGTGACTTGGGTAGTGACGTGAAGTCTATAGTCGGTTCCACTTCAGTCGGTGTTATGTCCACTAAATACAAAGGCTGGGCTATCCCAATTGCTCGAACGAATATAGCCAACGTTTCTAGTATTGCTAAAAGATTAAAGGATGGTGATTTCAAAGCTCTTACTTCACAAGAAGCGGCAGAGACATACAGAGCAATTGAGATGTCTATCTTGTTGTTCTTGATGGGCTCTTATGTACTCTCAGAAGAAGATGATGAAACATTCATTGGTAAGTTGAAAGCTCGTGCTTACATGGAGTCAATGACACTGATGGGAGGTACTGACCCAACGTTATTCTTATCTACTCCAAGACTATACAGTTTCCTCCAGCAGCTAGGCGACAATCTAAAGAGTCTAGTGACACTAGAGGAGTATCAGCAAGACTCTCGCTGGGGTGACAAAGGTGATAATAAAGGGGCAGCAGGTCTACAAAGACAGTTCACGCCAGCTGCCTTCAAGCAATTTGGTACTGCTGGTAGTTCAGCTCCCACATCTTCATCTAGTGGTGGTAGCGTAGATTTCGGCTTTGGAGATTTATCTGATGATAGTGGTTCAGGAGAAGTAGACTTCGGCTTTGGAGATATGGACTTCGGACTCGGTGATAATTAAAAGTTAGTTTTCTTCAGATAACAAAAAGTTAAATATAATATATGGGATAACAAACATCAGTATTGTTAGGAGCCACGCTTGGGAAAAACTTACTGTTTCACCAGAAAAGTTAAAGTATAGAAATACCAAAGGAGTGGGGAATATGATTACGGAGATGGCTACAACAACTGAGTTTCCAATCATAGAAAGCTACTTACCTTGATAAATACTCAAAGTCCCCTCACATGCCTTGATAACCTCCAAGTAGTATCGCTCAGAATAATCAGGCTTTACTACCATGTAGGTAAGGCTTGAACTGATGAGTACCGCTACCACAACTAAGATAAATGTTTTCATATATCTTAACTAAACACTCAACCCGTAACAATGTCAACATATCCCCTGGGGATTGTCGGCAGAAACACCACTAAAACACCACTAATCTAGTACACTATTACCATGATAAGACCTCGCAAAATATCTCCGAAGTTGAGAAAAGAGCTTGAAAGCCAGCTGGCTGCCAGGTTCACTAAAACGTCTAAAACTGGTATGGCTAAACGGCTGCTTAAAGGTGAGGATGTAGAAAACCATTTGACCAAGACGTTTAAAGAGCACTCAGATAAGACGACTAAAGACATAGATAAAAAAACCCAAGACGCTATCGTGTCTATTAATCAGCGTATTGACGCTGTTTTAAAGTATATGCAGTCAGTGGTGCAAGCCAAGGTAGATGGTATACGAGTGCCAGAAGACGGACGTACTCCCAGTGCTGATGAAATCAAAGCGCTACTTAGACCAATGGTTGACGAAACGAGAACACAGTTTACACAACGTATCTCAAAGATTGAAGATCTATTAACCAAAGCGCCAAAAGAGTCAGATGTACCGACAGACCTAAAAGGACTCGAAGCGTTTGTTAAAAGTAAAATCCCAAAGCTAGGCGGAGGCGGTGGTGGAGCTAGCTACCTATTTGAACTGTTTGATACCCCTGCTAAGTCAAAAAGCCGTCAAGGGGCGTATGTGGGCTATGAAGGGTTAGTATTAGCTGTATCAGATGATGGGAAAGGTCTAGTGTTTCAAGAAAGTGGCTCATCTCTCCCCGACCAAACAGGTAACAGCGGTAAGTTTCTCGGTACAGACGGCACAGACGCTGCGTGGGAGACTATTCCTGGTGGTTCTGTAGACGTAGTATCAAACGTAGCCACAGACCGAATCTTAGGACGTAACACAGCAGGCACAGGTGACTCAGAGCAACTTACAGCCAGTGAGGTGCGTACTTTAATAAATGTAGAAGATGGGGCAGACGTTACAGATGCTACTAACGTAACAAGCGCTGGTGCATTGATGGACTCAGAAGTTGATAACCTTGCCCAAGTAAAAGCCTTTGATACATCGGATTATGCAACGTCAGCACAAGGAACTACAGCAGACAACGCATTACCTAAAGCAGGAGGCACAATGACAGGTAACATTGCTCTTAATGGTAACTACCTCTCAGGAGATGGTGGTGACGAAGGTGTGTTTGTGGGTAGCACAGGCAACGTCGGTATCGGGACGGCGAGTCCTGGTGCCAAGCTGGCCGTCACCAACACTGGTACCGGCCCCAGCTTCATAGTGGAGGATAGCGCGTCTCCAGATAGCTCGCCGTTTATTGTGGATGCGAGTGGAAATGTGGGGGTGGGGACGGCGACGCCAGGTGCATACAATGGTTTTGCAGACAATTTAGTTATTGGGGATACTGCAAGTAGTTATAATGGTTTAACTATCGCGAGTAATAGCAGTGCAGGGTATGGCAGTATCTTCTTTGCAGATGGTACAGGAGGTGATGCCACTGTTCGTGGCATGGTTAAGTATATACACTCAAGTGATAAGCTTACTTTTGGTAGTGCAGGAATCCACGATAGGATGGTCTTAGATAGCACCGGCAACGTCGGCATCGGGACGACGAATCCAGGGAGTAAACTTGAAGTCACGGGGCCTTCAAGCGCAACATTCACTGGTTCAACTAGAATGGGAATTGCGGTTGGTGGTTCAATAGGAGTAACTGACTTTTCAGGCATTGATTTTCTAAGTACAGCTTCACAGGGCACTGTGCCAAAAGCTCGTATTGGTGCAATAACAGGAGCTACAGGCTCATCGTTGTATTTCGGTACATCCAATAACTACACTACAGGTATTACTAATACCGCTATGGTTATTGATAAGAGCGGCAACGTCGGCATCGGGACGACTACGCCTGGCTCAAAACTTAGTGTAAATGGGGGTATCTCTGCTGGAACGTATTCAGGTACTGCAGCACCGTCAAATGGGATGATAATTTCAGGCAACGTCGGCATCGGGACGACGAGTCCGCAAACACAATTACATCTTGCAGGCCTTTATTCCTCGGGTGACCAGTACGGTCCATCTTTGAGATTAGAGAACACTGTTTCAGGTGTAACTACGCACAGTTATGGCTCGGTTCAGTTTTATGGAAATGACAGTTCCGCCAATGCTAATGGAGTTCGTGCATATATGAGTGCGATTGGGGAAGGTGCATCAGGCGAA